>Ga0255420_10002_pt1 | contig 25356 bp, 29 predicted proteins | sample ANMaggSeSYBR02I3_FD_182630 | JGI IMG/M metagenome (GOLD analysis project Ga0255420, IMG submission 182630) | Sediment cell enrichment communities from methane seep in Santa Monica Basin, California, United Staets - ANME aggregate JGI... | ecosystem: Environmental > Aquatic > Marine > Cold seeps >...
ATTATCATGCTTGTGATGGGGGAAAGTATCAATTTCCCTATGATGGGGTACATTATCCCATCGTTCTATTAACTCACCATTTTTTGACTGCCAGTGATATTTGTATTTGAGGCAGTTAACGATCTCATTTTCAATTTCAATAAATTCTATAAAACGCAGGATAGAACCGTCCATTAAATCCAGCTTTCCCTTAAAGTATCCCACAAACTGGTCAATCTCGTCAAACTCTGTTGAAAAATGGGTGACTATCGGGCAGTCATTAATAGTGGTTTCAATCTGAGAGTAATACTCTCTTGCATTCATAGGCTGATACCTGACAATATGTTCAACTTTTTATTCCAGTGATTCAATCCTTTTTTTGCTGCGTACCAATCAAAATAGTCATCGAGGTCGTCCAGATGCCCGGATTCAAATTTTTGCATGAAAATATCTGAACTCATCTTATATTTTGTCTCAAAATCTTTACATAAATCATAATACCTGGCTTTTTTATGTTTTGCGAGCCGCTCATCCAGAGCCAGGGCAGAGCGAATTACGTCGCTTACCTCCTGCATTGAAAAGTCACTATTCACATTAACATTCAAAGCCATGACATTATCTCCTTGGTGTAAATATGCAATAAATTTATAAATAACCATTGGATGAAAATAATATTTCTAATCTGCGAATCGATATAACTCACTTTACGCAGGTATCTGTAAATTTCAAATGATTTTTACTGATAGTGGTTTTACACATTTCTGGAATATTATATTTATATTGTGAATTCATAAAAGACATGTTTTGAATATACGATTTGCCAATTTCGGCAGAAAAAAGACATGCATCTTTCCGAACCATTTATCCAAAAATACCGAAAACCACAATCATCCGGCATTATTCAATGTCTGAGAAAATGATTTGTTTTCAAAATATACCTGCGGAAAGTGAGATGCATACAATGAATCAAGACCAGAAATAAATCAAATAATTAATGATGGAAAATAAATTATATGGCGTGAAATTGTGATAAATATCAAAAAATTATACAATAGGAACTTCCTAATTGCAGAATTTCTATTATCAATAGTCATTGCTCTATTTGGTATTTTATTGATAACATCTGTATTAACTTCTGAAACAATACTAAATTGGATTTCACTAAATAAAAAAGATATTTATCCACTGATAGCCACAATAGCTGGAACATTACTTGGTTTTATAATTACTGGTGTTTCGATAATACTTGCTTTTTCTGAATCCGAAAAACTAAGATTATTGAAAAAAAGCAAACAATATATGACTATCTATGAAATTTATTTTAGCACAATAAAATTTCTAGCAATTTCCACAGCAATTCCAATATTTGGAATAATTATTAACGATAAATGGGCTGATTATGTCCTATATATATTAATCTGGTCAATAATCATTTCATCTTTAAGGATATGGAGATGTGGTTGGGCTCTTGAAAATATTATAAAATTAATCCATAAGACCTAGAAAATCACCAACATCAGAGCATTATTGGATTTCCATTCCTAATGCGGAACAACCCGCCCTGTCCTCTCAAAACTAGACCAGCTCATGGCCCTCTGCGATGAACTGGAGGCCGGGCTGGTGCAGGCGCGGACCGATGGCGGGAAATTGATGGAGGCTGTTGTGCATCATGTGCTGGCGGGGTGATGTGGGAATATTCAAGGGCGCCAGGGTGGAGTTGAGCGATATAGGCACCCTGACAGAGTGAAGGGGAGAGGAGGCGGCGAGAGATTGTTAAGACATTTGTACGGTATACTATTGCTTCAAGATGGGGATTTATGCTCGGTTGACTCGCTGGGAATTCAAAAGGACATTTTTTAAACATTAGATAGGTGCACTAACTTCATGGACTAATTAAAATCAATGGAAAGTATTTAGGAAAATAATAATTGTTAATTGTGACCAATAATCGAAACGTTTATGTAATAATATTTTAATTATAAGAATTATTCTTAGAAACGAATGCCTAAATTAAGCAATTAGATGGGAAAGGGGAGTATTAATGAAGAAATTATCGGTAATCTGTTTATTAGTTTTAGGAATTATTCTTATTTCTGGCTGTATTGATGGAAAAAAAACTAATTCAAAAACATCAACCAGTTCACAACCATCAATTAATGAAACTTCAAAGGAAACTTCAGCATCACCTTCGATATCAATCCCCTCGCCTTCCGATAATTATTCAAGTGCAGCAGTGCCTGATATATCCCAGCCCAAATCGGTACCGGGTGAATTTGAGATCAATATAAACTCATATTATTTCGTATATCTAAGGAATAATCATGTGATTTACGAAAATACAACAAAAGGAGCATTTGATCTGGTTGAAAAGAATTATGTCATGTACAATCTCTCAATAAAAAATAATGGCACAAACAACCTCAATTTTAGCATAAATAAACTACAGTTACATGCCCGGGATCAAGTCTTCACTCCTGGAGATCCAGGCACAAAACTCCAATATATTGGAAAGTGGTTATATGTTCTATCAGACATCGAAAATGAAAACAGATTGAATAATACCATGTTACATCCCAACCAAACCCTAAAGGGAATTGCCATTTTCAAGGTGGATAATTACACCACATTATTTGACAGGTCATTTTCATTGAGTTACAATACAACACCCATACCCTCAACATCTATTGAAAAGAGCCTTGAAGCCCTTAGAGTAGCAGAACAATTTGATTACTCAATCGCATTTAAAACGCCTCCCTATGACTGTGATATGTGGGAAGATCATTCATACGATTTTCCTGAATCTAAGCATCCCTATGTCTGGGCCAACTGGGTGAACAGAACAGTATTTGAATCTTACAAAACAATTGATGAAATGTCATTGTCTAAAGAAAAGCCAGGGAATATACCCCATACTGAAATTGCCTATGCCGTGAAAGTCATACCTGAACAGGATCTGACAGTTTTTCATACAGATCATTCCACCGTTTATGAAGAAAGGAACAGTGGGCCGTATAGCATAAGAAGTGAAGGAAAATACAAGGGAACTCAACTGTATGTGGTTGATGATACCGGAGAAGAAGTTTTCAATAAATCGATCGATCCCCTGAGAGATGATATCGGTTTGGCGATGTTAGACGATCAAACATACAGGCCTTTTTCAGAAAACATGCCACAGATGTTGATCCCACGTGCCACAATCGTGCACTTTTCATTCAATAGCATATATGGATGGAGCCTTGATATGCGTTTTACTTTCAATGATCAAGACATTATATTGGATGAACAACACAATATTATCCTGGCAAGATATGAATTTACCAAAATGGTATCTTAAGAACCTAAATGGCCTACAAAAATACTGCCTCGGCAACGGTGCTGGCCAGGAGTCAAAAGGTAACTGACCGGCCGCCCCCGGTATTATAGCAATGTGTCGTGTTCTGTCCACTTCATAACAGTCCCTCGGGCATGCTCACGAAAACCCGACCCATTGCATTTCTTTTTACCAATAGAGACCCTGAGGAAAACATCCTCATGTATGCCTGCTTTATTGATGGGAATACTCCCCATCAAGTCATTGGTGTTTACCACCAGCGGTGCACCCCTGCCCCAGCCTCCCATAGAAACTAATACACTGGAGCCTGGAATCCACAGTAAGGTTTCGGCAGCCTATGATCCCGGAGACTGACAAAGCCAGCCCAGCACAGAGCCACACCCGACACAATACAGCCCATAATGCCAACCAAGGTTCAACAACTACATCACCCCCATCACTGTGCCCCTTCAATTAGGGGGGAGCTGCATGTCAATGACATACTGGATTTCACAATCTGGGGGCTATAACATATAACCGGAAGAAAAAATCTATTTTTATCCTTCAACTTCAAGGGCTCTACTAATATGTGAGAATGTAGCAGCAATAGGCAAAGTTTCTGAACTATCGAGATGTTCAAAACGTTTCTCGAAATTTAAAATGGTAAAGCCTACTATCTCTTCTGTATTAGGATCAAGTCGCATGATTACATCATTATCTAATTCTTTTGATATCGCTTCAGTGGGTTTACCAATTGCAATATCAAGAACATCCCCCTCCTTATCAAAGAAGATTTTTAAATTTTTATCCATATGACGTCACCTCTTTTTATTCTATCAGTAATATATGCTGTAATTATTAATTTTTCATTCAATTTAACAACTACACACATGTACTTTCCTTTGTATATATGTTCGTAGAACCTATAAAATAATACTACATCTTCATTATTAGCGCTATTTTTTACTATTTCGGGTTCTTTTAATGCACCACTTAATTCATTTAACAAATTTTTAAGTTCAGGATGCGTATCTGCTATATGTTTCCAACGCTCATTAGTTAGTCTAATGTTCCTATTGAATTTATCAACGAATTCCAATTTACTTGCCACCTACAAATTTTTCCATGAATTTTATATATAAATTACGAATAAAGCATTATAATTTTCATTTTTATCTTAAGTACCTAAGCATCCACAGACAGCCTCCCCATTCCCGCAATTTCCCACCAGCAGTGCGCCCATACCGCATCCCCTGGCTGACACCAACATCACCCCACAAAATCCTCAAGAGATTCTTCCGGCTTCATCCTTTCCACAACAGGCTGCATATCAATGTACATCTTAGGAAAATCGGCCTGCTTGTACCTCTCCACAACCCTAAACCCCAGCCTGGCAATCTTGATACTTGGGTATTTATGATACGGATAACCGTCTACACCATCTGCTTCATCAATGGCCTGAACCTCTATGGTATCGGCAACAATAGCGAAAAATCCTGTAATACTCTTATTCAGGCAGCAGAGATATGTCCTGCTTATCATTTCGTCCTGGTCATCCAGGGCATCATTTATCAAAAAGTCGTTAAGTTCGGCATTTGTGGACGTAAAAGAAGTTACATCGTACATTTTTGTTAAAGGTACAATAGAAGGTTTATCTGCAAAGATTGGTTCGGATTCCATCAGTGTTTAAAATTGCATTTATATATCTGCCTGGCTTCCTTGAACATGTCCACCTGTTCTCTTGTCACTTTTGGATTTTTCTTATCCATCCAGAACCGTCTGGCATCGTCATCCTTCAGTATCAATCCAAGCTCAATTGGTTTTGCCATATTTTCTCTATATAAGAGTTATTTTATTATGATATAATATTTACTCTTCTACAATTTCAGCAACATCATTTCTTCAATTCACTTGATTTGGAGCAAATAGATGATATATGATTATCTCTTCTCTTTCAATTTTGCTTACTTATTTGATCAGAAATATTCTTACAAAACACTCCTGGGAGTTGACTTCAGCAGTGCGACCATACCCCACCACCAGCCATGACGAAGCCACACGTGACACAATACAGCCCATAATACCAACCAAGGTTCAACAACCACTTCACCCCCCATCCCTGTGCCCCTTCAATCGTGGAGCATGCAAGCCAATTTCAACCCACTAACATAAAAAATCATATTCAATCCCGGTTCTTTTCTTTTTCGAATTTTCGGATTATGTTAATCACTTTTAAAACAACTCTGAAGGGTCTACTTGCAGATTTTCCTTGATTCATTGTTCCGGCAATATAAAGATCCAGCTTTTCACAATAAAATAAAAATGACCCAATTGAACCAAAATGTCCCGTAATATTTGGATAAGAGTAAAGAAGAAAAAAGAGTTCAGGAGGTACAAAATGCATTGTACCAAAACCATAATACATTCCCTTTTGCAGTTTTTTCCAATCACGCATTAAATATATTGTATCTTCATTTGAAAAAATAGTTCCAGTATTAAATGCTTTAATGAACAACAGACAATCATCAACTGTAGAGACAATTCCACCATCAGCCCAGGAAGATTCAAAAGCTTTGATATTTGTCAAATCAGTGTTCTTAAAAAAGAAGTGTGCCGGTTTTTTTATATCAGGATCAATAGGTTTAGAACGTGTATAAAGATAAGTATGTTTCATACCAAGTGGTTCAAAAATAAGTTCTTTATACACATCATGAAGAGATTGTCCAGTTACAGATTCAATAATAAAACCCAGAAGCTGGAAATTTGTATCTGCATAGGAAGCCTTCTCACCTGGGGCAAATTCAGGTATAAGGTTGTCTCGTGCAAAAGCAACTGTATCCTCTACAGTCCATTTTCTGTCAGGCTCTGAAAAAAGGATCTCAAAAAAACTTTTTCCATTCTCAGGTGATTTGGTATAATAATCAGGGATTCCTGATGTATGACTTAAAAGATGACGAACCAAAATGTGGTCCGTATATTCCTTTCCATTATAAACATGAATTCTATTGATCAGGGAAGAAGGAAGGTAATCCGACATAGGAGCGTCTAATTTGAGTTTGTTTTTTTCAAAAAGAAGCATTATTACAGTTGCTGTAAACATTTTTGTAATGCTGGCAATAAATACAGGAGTGTCCACAGTCATTATTTGATTCTCTTCATGATCAGCCATACCGACAGCACTGGACCAGTTGAATTCACCATCCCCTGTAGAAACAGCAAGCACCGCATTTTTTACATGCTTATCACTTTTCACTATTTTGTCAATTAATTTTTGTAGTTTATGCTCTACATCCATGTTTTTCATTTAGAGATGCCACCTGATTTTGAATAACGAAATATAAATTCTTTTTAACATTTATTCTCTTATTTTGCCCTTATACTATTCTACATTTTTCATTCAATTCCTGGGAACTGCATGTCAATAAAATCCTGAACCACAAATAATTTAACTATCTCACAATTCAGCAAACTTAATATAGCGAGCTAATATCTTACATCCACCCAAATTCCGTGGAGTGCTTACAATTGAACACAGTGGGAACCAAAAACACGAATAACAACGCCTTGCTCAGATTATTCTCAAAGAAAAAAACAGAAAAAAGCCTTTGCACTTATAAGACCCGTCTTTCAGATACCCAGAAATCCCTGATAATAGATTGCAAAGGCTGTACCGAGGGTAACTCAGGTCTTGACGATCCATACTGCCGTAAGAACATCTTCCAGATAATGATCAATGAACCCATGGTAGACAGGCTGGTACTCTCCCACCTCTACGACCGGGATTATGAAGGAGAAAGTCTCAGGCTGCTATACCTGCTGGCAGGGTTCATTGACAATCTCAGGGTGTTTAGCGACAGTCAAGTGCCAGCCGTATGCGGGAAATGCCTTCCTGCGCGCCAGGAGTTCATATCCGGTGTACTCGAAACAGGACTAGATGACCCTGTGAAGGCATACACCATGCTTGCAACGCAAGTGGACTCAGGTGCCGTCTGTCATAACGATGAGCAAGGACAGGGGCATGCATGTACTGGTGATTATATCCATATGCTCACCAGGATGAGTAACTGTGTCGACGGTATAAAAGAAAGCATGGATGCCCGCCTTCCTGTTGATCAATTTTACACCCAGGCCATCAAACCATATACCAGGCCCGGGTTCTCCACATCCCGCATCTATACAGAACCACCTGACAACGCTGTTTTTCTGGAAGGATATGATGTAGGACGCAGTGGCAGCCGGTTGATGCAGGTGTCAATTTACAGCTTATCAGACAGGCCCGAGAGCCTGTATTTCCTTATCCCATTAGAATACAACCTGCGTCCCGAGGAACTGGAATTGCTTGAATCTGTACGATCTCGCCTGATGCGCCACCGCCCTGATGACCTGAATTTTGCAGACCCTGCCAACAGCCGGGAATATTTCAGGCGGCGCAGCCAGCAATTGCTTTCAGATGAAGCAAAGCACACTGGTATTAAACTAAAAGCAGACCAGATATCAATGTTCTCTGACATCCTGGCAAAATACACCACAGGACTGGGTATCCTGGAAGATGTGCTGTCCGATGCAAGGATCACAGATGTATACATCAATGCGCCTGTGGATTCCAACCCGGTCCATGTGGTCATTGAGGGGGAAGAGTGCTCCAGCAACATCTACCTGTCCCAGGATGACGTTGATGCCATGATCTCACGCTTCAGGGCACTGAGCGGCCGCCCTTTTGGAGAGGCGAACCCTATCCTTGATATGGACCTGGCCGAGTACAAAGCCAGGGTATCATGCATTGGCAACCCGCTGAGTTCCGGCGGCCTGGCATATGCGTTTCGAAAACATGCCCGGACTCCATGGACCCTGCCCAAACTCATAAATGAAGGCTCAATGACACCGCTGGCTGCAGGACTGTTGAGCTTTTTGGTTGACGGACATTCATCCATACTGATAGCAGGCGGTGTGGGTGCGGGCAAGACTTCATTGCTATCGGCCATGCTGCTGGAAGTGCCCCAGAAGTACCGCATCCTGACAATTGAGGATACACCTGAACTGCCGATACGGGAGCTGCAGCGCCTGGGCTGGAAAGTGCAGGGTATGAACACCCGCTCGGCTGTTGGCGGCTCTGAATCTGAGATCGCGCCAGATACTGCATTGAGGGCGGCACTGCGCCTGGGAAATTCCACGCTGGTCATAGGTGAGGTAAGGGGACCTGAGGCCAGGATACTGTACGAGGCCATGCAGGTAGGCACTGCCGGCAATTCGGTGCTTGGCACAATACACGGTGCATCAACCCAGACCGTGTATGAACGCATCGTTGGTGCGCTGGGCGTGCCCGAACAGTCATTCAGGGCTACGGATGCGATTGTCGTGTGCTCTAATATCAGGATCAGCGGTAGTATGCGCAAAAAGAAGCGGCTGGTGCAGGTCTCTGAGGTTACTACTGCCAACTGGGATGGTGCAAGTACGTCCTTCAATGACCTGATGAAGTTTAATGCTGCTGCTGATAGCATCGAGCCCACCGACCTGCTGGATATGGGACAATCTGAACTGATAGGCAGGATCGCTGATAAGTGGGGTGTAAGCATTGATAAGGTGCTGTTGAATATCAAGATGAGGGCGAATATCAAGGGTACAATAGCCAAAGCTGGCGAGAACAGACCTGAACTGGTGGAGGCAGATGCGGTTGGGCAGGCCAATAATATGTTCTGGCTACTGGTGAATGAGTTGCAGGAATGGGACGGGAGTGTGGATATGAGTGAAGTGTACCAGCAGTGGAGTGAGTGGTATGAGGGGATTGTATCAATGGAGGAGTGATTTTTATTCAGTCTTTCATTTTTTCTATTGCCGATGTTCAGTTTTGGGTTTAATAGGAAAGGAGTGTTTTAAGGTATACAGACCTGTATATATACAGATCTGTATAATCACCATTTATTTTAAAGTTAAATTAGTGCCCAGCACAATCGGCTCAGGAGCAAACTCCCACGGTCGAGTATCCTGCCACTGCCGCACCCACTCATCAGGCATGACAAGGCAAAGGGCTGCCAGGTCGCCCAGGTAGCTGTCAAGTGCACACGGCCTGAACTCCACATCCTTTGACAGGGCCGGGAATGACTTAAAGAACTCTTCCTGTACCATAGGCAAAAGGATATGCCTGTTGTTCATGAACACACTTCCGCCGATAATAAACATCCGTGTGTCCAGGATAGCGTTAATGGAAACCAGCCCCCTTGCGAAATACCTTGCAGCATTAATGATCACTGACTTTGCCTTAGGGTCACCCTTACGAAACAGGTTGAATACTTCCTCAGCTGTTACACATTCAGTCGTTACATCCCCAGTCGTCATATCCTCAGATGTCACACCTTCAGCCGTCACATCCCCGGCCGCCACATCCTTAATTGTCGTATCCCCTACCGTTACATCCATAGGCGTTACATCCCCGGATGTCATATCCACGGTTGTTAGTCCACCCCCATAATCCCTGGCAATTGCTACACCCGAAGCCAGGGCTTCCATATCCCCGAAATTCCCGCAACCGCACCTGGGTCCATTATCTACCAGGTAGATATGGCCGATATGTGGAGCATTACCGTTCTTACCTTTTACTGGTCTTCCATCAACATAAGCTCCGCTACCGATACCTGTGCTCCACGTGATATAGATGACGTTGTCCTCGCCCTTGCCGGCACCGAACATCCTTTCTGCGGTAACAGCCGATATGCCGTCGTTCTCTATGTGGATTCTGTTGTATATCCGGGACAGTTCACTTTGCAGTGGAATCTCAGTCCAGTCATTTGGTATGATCCCCCGCTCCTTTGCAAGCCCACCACACAGGTTAGGTGCCACCAGCACAAGTTCGCCATCCCTTTTTTTAAAGGGACCGCAGGTGCTGACTCCGAGTGCATAAATCTCATCCTTCCCGATATCAATCTGTTCACAGGCATGCCCCACCATGGAATCGACCTGCTTGGGTACTGCCAGGTTGTCACCCTCAAGATGCACAGGTTGGTACACCTTGACCAGTATCCCACTTACGTTTGCAATGCTAACTGTTATTTTTGTCCCACCGATATCAACAGCAGCTAGATACGGCTCATCCATAATATTTCACCCCTGCCAGATTGAATACGGTTTCATTTTATTTCAAATTTTGGAGGCACAACCAGCACCAGCACCCTGGAATGGCGCAGCACCTTTTCGGTAACGCTTCCGGTCAGCTTCTTGAGCCCGGTCTTGCCATGCGTCCCTATCACGATCCTGTCCATACCCCTTAATTCTGCAGTCTCCACTATCTGTTCAGCCGGGTCTCCTTCTTCGATGAAAGTAGTAATATTGCCAGCATCTATGCCTGCATCTACCATAGCATCCTTATAGACGGATAGAAGTTTCTTTGCTCCCTCCTCCATCCATTTTTTTCTTTTTTGTCCTGTTGCACTTATTACATGCAATAAAATAATTTTTGCAGAATGGGTTTTAGCTATCTTTAAACCTACCTTTGCTGCTGTTTTTGAACCTGCAGACCCGTCAATGGGAATTAGGATTTTCATCAGAACCCAAAAGTTATCTGGAAATTATTTAAACCATGTGAAGTAACACAGAATGTAATACATTGGTTGTAATACAACAGGATACTTTTATGTTTAAATATGAAAAATTCAAGAAAATCGATAAGAATGACCATTCTGAGGTCACACGCCTATTGAAAAAGACCACTCATTTCACTGCCCGTGAGTGGGTGATTGCCAGGCTGTGTGCTGATTTTAAGAACGTACATGGCCGTAGTGAGATGACCTGGATCGGGCAGAACCTGCCTGACCTGGTACCGTTCTTCAATGAACCCTATTCTAGGCAAGAGGTATCCAATGCCCGGGCATCGTTCAAGAGGAAACTGGAGCGCTCCGGCACTACCTTGTTCTACTCATATTACAGTGGCCTCATCACCAAGGATGAAATGCTGGACATCATCATCAACATGACGAAAAATATCGGCATTCTGCTGGATATGGAAGACATGCCACCCGATGGCGACCATACCGAAGGTGTCCAGAACATGATGATTGATGTGCTGCGCCGGATCAACTCTGCCCTTGAAGAAGAAGCCTGATCTGCTCTGCTGCAGTACGGACGATCTTCTCGTGGTCAAAGGCCAGCTGCGGCAGGTCATCCAGGCCGAACAGTGCCGCATCTCTGGCATCTGACGACGCTTCCAGGCTGCCATGCCCGGTTGCTGTAAAACAGATGGTCACAGTATGACCCCTGGGATCCCGGTTGGGATCTGAGAACACACCAACCAGCCCCTTCAATTCCACATCAAGTCCGGTCTCTTCCTTTGCCTCCCTGGTGGCTGCATCTTCCACTGTTTCCCCCACATCTACGAATCCGCCAGGCAGCGCCCACTGGCCCTGGTAGGGTGGATTCATGCGCTGTATCAGTACGAGCTTTCTTCTAAACAGGATTATTATATCCACTGTGAGCAGGGGTGTTACTGGCCTACCCATTTACAGGCCCCCTGCCGGTATTGATCTCGTATATGAACTGGTCCACGAAAGTTTGCAGGAACCTGTTCCTTTCCTCTGCCATTCCCCTGAGTACCGGTGTGCATGGACCCGGGCAGCAGCATTAGTTTTGTGAGGATATGGTCCAGTGCATATTCGTTCCCGTCTGGCTCCCGCTGGCTGGCCAGGGGGTCACCAGGATGGTACAGCCTGTGGTTGTAGGCACCCGAATAGGCAAATGTCATGGATGAACTAGCTGTTACTACCAGAAGGATTTGTGAAATAGCTCTTATCTAATGAATAAATTTTCAAATAACATCAGGATTATTCCTAGTAATCTCTTCATTTCCTTCAAACCAAGGTGGGAACATAATTAATATAAGTTTCATTGTCCCAGAAAATGTGTACTCTAAATTAGGTGGGACTTCAACGAACATTCCCTCTCTAATTATATGCTTTTCCCCTGTTATGTCAAAAGTTCCATCTCCCTCTATAATATAATACATATGCGTAATTTTTTTGCTTATTATATAGTTATCATGCCCTTTTTCGACATTAACAAAATAAACTTCAACTTCTTTGTTTGTTATAGGAAATTGATACCCATTCAATCCTTTTTGAATATAGGTCGGTTCAGAAGGTTTTACGAAAATATGTCCACTCATAAACGTTAAGTTATTTTGAAAATATAAAAAACTTATCTTTTTTGGGGCCTTGGGACAAAATTGCCCCACATTGCCCAATATTTCCATTAGTGGGGTGGAAAATGTTATTGTAATTTAGTTTAAATATCATTGCAATTCTATCCCATGTAACGTCTTTGTAAGGCCGACTTTTTTTATTTATTACAATAATATTGTCGTTCATAAATATTAAATACTTCGTGAAAAATTATATATGCAGGAGACGTTTATTGTATTCTAATAAATCAAATTAACATCTGAAAATGAAAGGGATATTGAATGACATTAAAATCTTATAATGATGGTTAGAGTCATTCATCGATTGAAGTCTTGAATGAATTTTGTCCCAAGCAGGCTGTCCCAAAACTCCCAATTTTGCAAATTTTATTCCTTAGTTTCAAATTTAAACGCTTGATTAGGGTTATTTTCCGGGGATTTTTTACTTTTGGGACAGCCTGCAAGGCCCTTTTTTGGCGGCTGTCAGAAAGTTTGGTGTTGAAGAGGGCAATCAGGTCTTTGAAAAATCCAAACCAGAATCATAAGATTTGTTGCAAACAGTTAGAATACCACAAAGTTGCTACAATTATTTATTTGTTCCAAGATTAATATTATCCTCGCACTTCACAAAAGAATTGCACCGAAGGGATTTCCAGATAAATCCCAAACGTGTTTTAGGATTGATGCGCAAGTATAACCAGCTCTGTATGAAGACCTTTGTCCCTATGACAACGAATTCAAACCATAACCATAGTATCTATCCAAATATGGCCAGTGACATGGAAGTAACAGAAATAAACCAATTGTGGGTTGCTGATATCACCTATATTCAGTTGCCTAAGGAATTCATCTATCTTGCTGTAATAATCGATGTCATCAGTCGGAGATGTATTGGTTGGGACATGGATCGAACTATCGAAACTCAGCTGACATTGAATGCCCTCTATAAAGCACTGGACTGCAGGGCAGGCCAGGATCTCAATGGTCTGATACATCATTTAGATCAGGATGTATAGTATGCATACAATGCGTATATTGAATGTCTGAAAGAACACTATATACAAATCAGTATGAGCAGAAGGGGAAATCCCTATGGATAATGCCTTTGCAGAGAGTTTTATGAAGATATTGAAATACGAAGAGGTCTACCTCTCGGATTATAGCAAATTAGATGAGGTATTTGATAACCTTTAGAATTTTATCGAGAGTATCTATAACGAAAAAAGCTTCATTAGAATATAGGATACCTAACGCCAATAGAATTTGAGGAGGCGTTTACTTTAAATAGTGTTGCTTAACTACTTGTCCGCTGGAAGGGGGGTGCACTCCAGCGTCTTGCAGTTAAATTTCTTTTAAATGTACAATATCAGAAATGTAAGTTGTACTTAATATGTAACCTATGAGATCTGCCCACATTTGAGCAACATTTTTAGCCTCCCGAGTATCAAGCTTTAATTTTGAAAGTGGCTCACTACTGTCAAATGCGAGTACTCCAATAGGTCCTGCCCTTCTACGATCAGGAACATAGATTGGAGCAGCAATAACGCTTTGTAGTTCGGGAAGAATTAAAGTTCTTATATCCTCAGAATATGTTTCCATATGATCTTGAGATAAGTCAGTTGCGACAACCTTATGCGTTTTTATTGCTTCTCCTGTAACTCCAAAGTAGATTGGAAAACTTGCTGTCCGTTCTGGATCCGGCCTTACATTATAAGAATATTTAGTTGTTCTGGTCTGTTGTGATTTGTCTATTAGTGTAACAATAGCTCGTATATTGGCATTCTTTCGGTGATATGTAAGGGAGGAGCAAGCGGTTTCGAGCCCAAATTCCATAAGCTCATGTCCCATAGTTTGTAGGGTGTGTCTTGGAATCGACAATAGATTTGTTTGTAATAATAAAAAGCTAAAACCAAGAACTAAAAGGTAGTTCCACATACCAAGGCTCCAAATTATATCATTAGGGGAAGACTCGGGATTAGTGGTAAGATTTGAAGTGAAAATGTTAATATATATCCCTATAGAAGCAACTGTCATAAAACTAATAGCTGTATTAGTTAAAATAAAGTTTTTAGAAGCCCAATATTGAAATTTGGCGGTTAAAGTCATTATTATCACTATATATATTGCTTTTTAATTTTTTGCATTATCTTCAAGGCACAATATGAACCGCACATTGTACAATCATTTCTCATCCTATTATCCTTTAGCTTTAATATTGCAGAAGCACCTTTTGGATTACATATTGATTGACCGCGCATTTTACTGATTTCTTTATCAAAAATAATATCTCTCCTTCTTACTATGTCTCCACAATGGGCGGCTATACGTGCTGTTTCAATAGCTTCTACTATATCCTCAGCAGTTGGTTGTCTAACATGTTCTGCACGCGATACTGCGCTTATTACATCTGCTCCTGAGGCCACTGCAGTGGCTGAGGCAATTGCTGACGCTATGTGGTCAAAGTTTAATGCTGTGTCACATGCTGTACTCAATATGCGATAAGGAACCCCTTTACACATTTTTTTTGCATCTCTTACAATATGAGGAATCACATCCAAACTTGCATGACCTATTCCTTCCACCATAATACCAACACCATTATTCAGTGCAATTCCGACAAGCTTGGCCATACGCTCAAGTTCCTTTTTATAGAGATAGTCTGGCAAATCTAGTATTGATGCTGGTCTAAATGTAGTTCCCAAACTGATTGTCGTTCCATATTTTTGTGCTATCTTTAAAATATCTCTGAAGTGTGTCCAATATGGGTTTTCTATATTATTCTCCATCATTGAGTCACATACCATCATTCCACCGCGGCTTGTGGCTGGAATTAGCCGACTAGAGTGAGCTATATAAGGAAGATCTTCCCTTAAAACAGTAGCATGAATTGTTATCAGATCAAATCCCAAAGATGCCTGCTCCTCAAATTTTAATAAAGCTTCATGCTCACGAAAACACTCATCTCTTTCTTTTTTAGCCTCAACATAAGCTTGATATACCGAAACTGTAGAAAGAGTACTTGGAATAATATCAATTAAGCTTTGATGAATCTTTTTAATGTCCCCACCAACGCTATGGTCAGTTATTATATCAGCTCCAGCTTGAATTGCTGCATTTGCTTTAGTAAGCTCCCCTTCAATTGTGTCTGTATCTAGTGTGGTTCCAATATTAGCAATAATTCTGACAGGATTAGCTTTTCCACAATTAAGACTAGAGATTTCTCGGACCTTACTCCCTATTTTTATATTCACTTCTTGGTTTAATGAAGACATATCTATATTTAATTTTCTATTTCTATTATCATGAAGCATATAAGTAAAGGTATTATATATTTATTTTGAACAATTCTTTCAAGAAAGCTCCTACCTTTTTCTTATAACTATTTTTCGAATCTTCATTTACAATTATCATGTCAGCAAGCGCAATAATTTCACCAAGTCCCCATGAGAGTTCAATTGAATCACGCCATACAAGCTCTTCTATTGTATGAAGTTCGTCTGAGGTATGTCCTGGACGTTTTTTTCCAAAGCGTAAGAACCGATTATTCTGTGAGGACCATATCGTAACTACCATGAAGTTATTATATTTTTCCTTTAATATTTTCACTTCTTCAGGACTTCGTAAGCTATCTAAAATAACGATTCTATTTTTCTCTAGTAACTTATTAAGTCCAGGGACACTTCTTTCAGCCACAACTCCATGACCAAATTGTTTTCGAAGAGTTGAAGAGTATTTATGAAGGTTAATATTATCAATTTTTATCCCTTTTTTTCTCATTTCATCTTCAATAATCGAACGCATTAATAAGTTTGGTATACCTGACTTTTCAGCTATTATAGCAAAAACTGATTTACCTGCATAAGGCATCCCTGATAAACCTATTATCAAATAACTACCTCCTTTCCTAATAAATTGATGGCATATTGCCATCAGCTAAATATATATTCTAATTGGACTGCACTCGTTAAGTACACTTCACGTAAACATCTATATTTAAACCTACCTTTCCCACGTTTAATTAAACTGAAGAACATGGGTTTATACTAAACCGTATCTGTTTTTTGTAACTTTCTGCCACAGAGAGGACGAGAACACCAAAATGCTTTTTCCGCTCCAAACTCTTCTCTCTGTGCTCTCTGTGAGCTCTGTGGCAGTCAGATAGAGTTCCAAATTATACTTGCGGAGTAGTATAATTAGAAAGTTGTTAGTAATCAAAATGTGAAATCTTAAAATAAAGCACAATAAGAAGAAAAAACAAATTAGAAAATTAGAAGTATATCTGTCGATATACAAATTTTATGAATATTTCGTTGGGAATTATTTTTGGATTAATTTCCATGTTAGGATTTGGCCTAAGTAATGGCATATCACAAATACCTGCAAAAAATATTGGGAGTGAAGGTACTATATTTTTTAGAAATGTTTTCATGAGTGTTTTTTTATTAATAATACTTTCTTTTTTTATATCAGAAACAAATTTTTCTAGAACATACATTTTAATTGCTTTTTTCATTTCTTTTATAGCTTACATTCCACTGCTTACTTTTTATAAAGCTTTAAAATTAGGAAAAGTTGGTATTATAGCTCCTATTTCAAATTCCTCTGTAATTTTAACAATTTTATTATCAATTATTTTTTTCAAAGAATCTTTCGGTTGGATGCAATTATTTTCAATAATTTTGATAATTAGTGGCATCTTAATGATTTCAATAAATTTTAACGATTTTAAAAACTCCCATTTATTCAATATTTCAAGCGGCGTTCCTTTTGCCTTAATTAGTTTTGTACTATGGGGTTTCTCTTTTTTCTTATTTAAAATTCCAGTAACTGTTTTAGGTCCAATTCTGACGTCTTTTATTATAGAATTTGGGATTTTAATTTTTAGCATTATTAATATTAAAGTTTCAAAAAATTATTTAAAATTTCCTCACATAAATATGTTAATTTATATTTTTTTTGTTGCTTTTTTTGGGACTATCGGTATACTATTTTATAATCTTGGGATAAAAATATTAGATGTGAGTATAATTTCGGTATTATCATTTGCAAATCCATTAGTTTCTACTTTATATGGTAAATTTGTATATAATGAAAAATTAAGTATGCTCCAATATATTGCTATTTTATTAATTCTAATCGGAATAATTTTTATATTTTATTTTTAGTAAAACGTTACGATTAGAGTAAAGAAGAGGTCTTACGGCCTCTTCTTTACTCTACTATCAATACGAGCTTTCCTTCAAACAGGATGATTATATCCACTATGAGCAGGGGAGTTACAGGTTTACTCATTTGCACGCCACCTGCTGGTATTTATCTCGTAAATGAAATGGTTCACAAAAGTTTGGAGGAACTTGTTCTTCTCCTCCACCATTCCCTTGGCGGTACCGGTGTGCATGGACCCAGGCAACAGCATTAGTTTTGTGAGGATATGGTCCAGTGCATATTCTTTCCCGTCCGGCTCCCGCTGGCTGGCCAGGGGGTCACCAGGATGGTACAGCCTGTGGTTGTAGGCACCCGAATATGCAAATGTCATGGCCGCACCTACTGCACCTGATATATCCAGCCTGTCAGCGTCCTGGAGTATCCTTGCCTCCAGGCTGCCAGGTGTTATTCCTGAACTGTAGCGGTGGTTGGCAATGGCATAGACCACGGCTGGTATTTTTTGTGCTGGAAAGCCTGCCCTGTCAAGTATGCCGGGGGCGAGTTGTGCAGAGAGGGAAGCGTGGTCGATGCCCGGGTCCTTTAGCTCGGCGGGCCGCCCGATATCATGAAGCAGGGCTGAGGCTTCCAGTATCTCGGGATCACCTCCTTCGATGCTGCTGATGTGGAGGCACAGGTCCCTTACCCGCAGGGTGTGGGTGATGTCATGGCCAGCGTTTGGTGTGCTTTCGAGGTGGGTTTTGGCTGAGCGTAGTATTTTTTCCATCATGTATATCGTAATTTCACAAGAACTTCGAATTTTTAAAGTATGATCCGGGCTGTTTTTTCTGCGTTTTGCATATTTAAACCATATCCTGATAAGGTCCTTTTTTACCACAGTGTTCACAGGGTAGTGTTACCCCATATGTACATTTATTACATCTTGCGCAATGCCATTCTCTCCAATCTTTACATTCTCCACATGTTTCACAATGCCATGTACAATTATCTTGAACCACTACATCCCAACAAAATGAATACCAGAACACCTCCATGCATTCTTTACATTCATATTCATTTAATAAATCTTTCAATTTAACGGTTTCACAGCCGCATGGTAAGTCATGTTCCTCATTTAATTCTTCCTGTGACAGAGCTCTAACAATATTGATATTTTGAAGAGCACAGGTTGAATACATTTCCACATCTATTCCATTAAACGGATTCTGGCAGTCAGTGCATCCACATTTGTCATCACATGGTTCATGATTTTTGAAACAGGCACACCGGTTATTTTTACATCCGGATTTACAGTTACAATGATAGTTCTTTTCCATTTACATGACTCCTAATCGTTATTTTCAAGGTCATCAAGATTAGCTAACAGTTCAGCTTTTCTTTGTTCCAGGGAGGTAACTTGAGTTTTCAATTTATTTAATTTTTTGTTGGTCTGTGCCAACCTTTTCTTGATTTTATACTCCTCAAGGTAGTTACTACCGTATTTTTCAGCTACAAATGTTTCCACTTCACTTCGGATCAGCTTATAATATGGGTTCCCAAACACACTGTTTATGCGGTAATGTAGTTTGCCATCCTCAATGCCCTCAATAATTTCCTCCTGTGTAAGCCCAAATTCGTTTCGAGCGGACTTATCACTAAGAGTAGCACCTTTCTTAAACCAGGCGAAATTTATTTCCTGATCTTCCTCATTGTTCCCTCTTTTTATATATAGATAGTAAGTTCTCCAAAGCGTTCTACCACTCTCTCAAACTTCGTATGATTCACCGCAATCACATTATCAAGGTCTTGCTCCTTTGGCTCTATTATGACCCTTCGGGACGTAGGCTGTCACTATCCCGGTAGTATCGTTCTGAGGCTGGTCACCAGTCACCGGACCATGTCCAGTGTTATTAGTATCTGTTCTCATTCCACACCTCCCTGCTGTTCGGTGGCTAAAAGTTCGTTCCCTTTAGCCGTCAGGCGGTATTTCTGCTTGCTGCTGCTGGGTTTTTCTGGAATCGTCATTTCAATCAATTCTGCATCCAGAGCAGGGTGGAGGTAGTTATCCCGAAAAGTAGGTCGGTGCTTAATCCCCAGAATACTGCGTAGAGCACCTGAGGATTTTTCTCCATCTTTGATTGCCAACAACAACCTTTGAACCGAAACATCAGATTGGGTCGATAACTGGGTCGATAACTGGGTCGATAACTGGGTCGGCAAGTTGGTCCCTACTTGGTCCCAACCTGGTCCAGTCTCTGGTGGCAGTACCAATGGATTTGCTAGATAGACAATGAACCTCACCCGCATTCCCACTTCAATTATCTCCGGTTGGGGAAGTCCGAAAGCTTCTGCTTCCTTGAACATACGACGGACACCACTGCCCCATTGCTCTATCAGGTCCAGTTCTCTGAACACACGGGCAATGACATGGTTACGTATCTTGGAAACACCCTGCAGCATATCTTCAACGGTCAGACCCGGAAGTAGGATGCCAGGGTTCTCTATCTCAATGCGGTCATCAAAAAAGGCGATTCTGACAGGAGCACCTCTTTGTGAATAGTCTGCGTGGACAATGGCATTCACCACCGCTTCACGCAGGATTGTGAGAGGAATGCTCCAGACGTCCTTGCGCCGAAGTTCGGAAAAGTCCGCACCACGCATGGCATGTTTCTTGAGAAACTCCATAACCCTTTCAACAGCCACAGGCAGATGCTCATGGATATCGATATGATCGAAAATATCTGCCTTGTCCTTACCGATGAACCGTCCGCATTGTATCCATGCATCCGGAAAGACCATCTCACGGTCCTTGCCGAACAGCAACATTCCGCCCACTGTAGGAACCTGATGCCCTTGGTGTTTGGCGACAAGACGTAGGGATTCCAGGTCCTTTTTCACCAGTTTCCGATGCATTTCAAAGCAAGCCGTTGCAGCGTCAAAATCCAGGTCATCCACAGTCCTGTCGGGAAGAGCCTGTTCATCGAAGGACTTTCCCTCAACACCACGTTTAAGTTCTGCAATGAGCTCCCGGTCAGCCTTCCGATTAGTAGAACCAAGTCGAACATAAACTCCTTCCTCTGGACCTTCTTTTTTTAACCAGTGAGGCCGGGACCCGCTTGGATACACCTCCACAATCAACAAGGTCTTATCTTCAAAGGAGGTCAGTTCCACATTAGGAACCAATCGTGGCTTGATACTGTCAGCGATCAAATTGCATATACGCTCTTCTTCATCCAGCGGATTTTCGACACCTAAAATCTCTTTTGAATCATCCTCCACTCCGATTATTAAGCGCCCCCCGGCGGTGTTGGCAAAAGCCACCAGCGTTTTGAGCATGTTTTTGGGTGAGGATAGGTCGCGCTTGAACTCCAGTGTTTTACCTTCTGGCATGGTGATCAATTGGGTGATCGAGTGAGTCATTTACTCCCCCTCCCTTTGCATAGATTCTCCTTGTCGAATTTCTCCAGCTTCAATTTCATCAATTCTTTCACTTATACCTTCACCACCAACCATTCAAATCTTGCATAATCCACCACAACATATTATCAAGGTCTTACTCCTTTGGCCCCATTATGACCCCTTTGTGGCCCCATATGGCCCCTTTAGGATGTAGGCTGTACCCGTCACAGTAGTGCCGACTTGCTCAAAAATTCCCAATGATACCAGATCTATCAGATCCCTTGAAGCGGTTCTTTTAGATGTATTGCAGATTTCCTAGTACTCTTTATCCGCTGTTAACTGCCGTTGTCTTCGGATGCTGTGATGTCTGATGCTTTGCGATAAGTTCCCGGACAGCAGGAACTAATTCAACAGGGATATCTATTGTAGTCTGGGTTCTGTCCTCATAGGCTGCCTCATCCTCGGCTAAGGCTTCCACTTCTGTTTGTTTTTCATAATGGGCCAGAACTTTGTGTACCCTCTCTTCATCCCATCCTTTTGGAAATTTACTCTGCTTCATTCTTTCTTTCGCCTCCTGCGCTTATATTCTGTGCAGTTTCTCAATAAGATTATATGTTTCAGAGATGCCGGCTACTGTATTGTAGTCTATTCTACACTGGGCACTTTTGAAGTAACTGCTATGTGAATATGTTTCCCCATTTTGTTCTCTTCGATCTTTTTCATCCGATACATTTTTCCTGACAATTTCAACTGCATGCTGATATCCGCCTTCTACATTATTCTGTGAAAAATCCAACTGGTTTGCCATAAGGTATTTGTATATCCCATAGCTTAGAAGCTCATCGCTGTGCTCAAGTAGATTATCAGCATCCGTCCGGTTCTTTTTCTTTTCGACAACTAGTTTTATTATCCGGTAACTATTGTATATCTGCAGATATACAGTTGAATTTTTATCGCCATCAAATAGTGTTGCCAGAGGGTTTTCCTGATTTGTCGCATCAAATACTTCTTCCAATACTCTTGATACGGAGTTTTTAGCGATTTCGGGTTTTTCAAAATATGTTGCATACCAAAATTTGATTGCTTTTTCACTGGTTATTGATTCATGCATTTCTTTGCTCAATTGGTTAGTGAAAATTTCTCCTCTTTTTGAGATATATGCAATACCTTTGTTTTCAAAGAGTAATTTTACATATTTCTGGAAGTCTTTGTTGCTTATCTTGTCCCTGAAATTGATGGAGGTCTGGGTGTTTGTGGCTTCAGTGATTTTATTTACAAGATCTTGATCTTTTGTTTCGTACAGACGAACAGTAATGTAAACATCATCCAGTTTTGTTTTGTCTTTCTCATAGATTTCATGTATTACTTTTGTTGTCTGTAGACCATTGACTATGACCGGATTTACAACCGGCACGATGTATTGACCTGCTTGTTGATTTGAAGGTATTTGCATTTCATCGCACAGGATTGTTATACCATTGTTTAAGAAGGGGAAATAGATTGATTCAGATGTGTTATCCAGAGTTTCTTTGATCTTGCGATTGGTCTTATTGTATCCCAGAAAACCTCTTATGTTTTCTGAAAACAACTTGTCTTCAGTACCATTTGTTTTGATCTCAAGGTCAACCAGTTCACATAATTCAAGTGCCTTCATCCTGAAATTGACGGCTTTGACGTTCAATATTGAAAATGAGATCAGTGCCTGTGGCTCTTTTGGCGATATATTTGACTTTTCTGCATTAAAAGTGAATTTGACTTCTTTTCTTTTTCTATCGCTTTTTATTAAATTATCAATACGCTTATCCAGTTCATTGGAGTCAAATATTGCTAAATTGCCATATGGATCATTGTATGATTCGAACAGGTCTTTGTTTGCAGCGTATTTTGTATCTTTTACATCCCCATTAAATATAAAGTTCAGATGATGGTCTATATGGTATCCTTTCTTTGTTATTGAAATGTATTCGTCAAGTTTCGGCATCAACCCTTCTGTATTGGGTTTGTTTCTCCTTCCCTTTTCAAAGACTTCTGCAAAGTCCTGTTTTAATTTCTCTAACTGGTTTTGCACAAGTTTTGGTGAATTTTTGCACTGGAATACTTCCATTACGTAGAACCCATCCTGTTCATCAAAGTATATTCCATCAATTCCCCCATCAGCAGAGCTTTTTATTATTACGTCAGCATAAATTTCATCAAATGTCTTGTCGAGTATAGCAGCCATTGAGAAGATCTCAAACGCCTGGTCTTTATTGATATTGAATTTTTCAGCGATCTTGTCAAGGTAAGTGCTGATGAATAGTTCTTTGTTGCTCATGGAGGTGTCCTCTGTGGTTGATGTTGGTTTTTGAAATATGAAATTGTTTATTTATTGTTCTAACAAACCAGTTTTGTAATTAATCCACAAAACCAACTATTTGCCATACCTTTTTCTCTTCATTGAACACATCTTCAAGTGCAGTCGATACATTAAATTTGACTGTTGTGTGGGTGTCAAGGCGTTTTTTTGTTTCCTCTGCCAGAAAATCACCAAAAGTTCCTTTTATTATCTCATTGCTTTTATCTAATACAAATTCGAAGTTATAAGAACGGATGTTTACCCCTGTTAATTTTCCGTAATATGTGACCGATTCTGCAGGGAGTTCAGCGACTTCACTGATTACGTTGTATATTCTTTCTGCCATATCACTGGTAATCTCTTTTGTGTGAAATCCATCAGGAACAATTTTATCGTACATCTTCACATTAGCATTATTCTTATATAATACTTCCAAAAAATTCTGATATTTTCTAATTGCCCTTATTCCAAGATTTTCAGTCATGTTTTTGATTTTATCTTTATCATCCTCACAGTCAGCTAAATTTGTGAACTGTTGGAGTGCCTTTTTAGCAATTGACTCCCCAAGCTGGGGTTGATGACTGGATAGAACAAATCTAAAAGAACCAGTTGTAGTTGCAACTAAATCTAATCGAGACGCGTTAAGAATCTCTTTAGATATTGTGCCTTTTAGTGTAGGCTTATCAATTAATGATTGAGCTATTGATGCAACAACATCTTGTAAATATGATATAAAATCCCCAAAAAATGATAATGATATACTGTGTTTATCAACTACATCACCATCCAAGATAAAATCGAAGGTGTCTATTTGATGTCTTCCATATGAACTTTTAAGTTCCAATAGCAGATGCTCTTCTCTATCTTTTATACTTTGGTAACTCACTTTTAGAGAATATTTGTCAGGGTATTTTGAAATCAACTTTTCTTTTTTTCGAATTAATGTTTCCAGATCAGAAAGTTCTTCCTGTATTATAGATGGATCCCTGTAATCATCAGCCATTGATCATACCTCCATAGTATTTTTCTATATTAAATGAGTCATCAGATAAATTAAATTCGATGATGCCTTTTGGATTGTTCTCTCTGTCATGGGCAAACCATTTAGACCAATACTCAATATCTTCTTTTGTATTTTCGTACAATTCAGTAATTTCAGGGGGGTAAACTGCAATAAAATAAACATCACATATACATTCAGATTTTGCTCTACTTTTATCTGTCAATTTTGAGAATATTTCCTTTATTTCTTCTGATTCATCTAATTCAATTGCATCAATATGAGTGACGAAATCAATATCCTCTGGATTTACTTTGCTTGTTGTATAACTCCCATTTACCCATTGAATTGTAGCTACTTTTATAACGTCTAATTTACTATTATACCTGATATACCCATTGAATATTTTCTGGCGTGTTGTTGAATCACGAAAATTATCAACAAAATGTTCTTTAAACTCATCAAGTTTAGGAGTTATAAATCCTGCCGGTAAATTTCCATTATTGTCAAATTTGGGAATCATGTACATCACTTTAGTTTTATCTCATCAATATTTCTGGTATATCTTGCTTATGTGCCCGCTTTATATCACCATGATCAACAGATGGTCATCCTGTTCAGTATCACCCGGTATTCACTAACCTCTCTACAACAGAGCGCCTGATGTTTTGTTGATTAAAGAAGTTCGTTGATAGGAGAATTTGGGAAAACATTTGATTTCACTTTTATCCGCTATTACCTGCCGTTGTCTTCGGATGCTGTAATGTTTGATACTTTGCGATAAGTTCCCTGACAGCAGAAACTAATTCAACAGGGATATCTATTGTAGTCAGGGTTCTGTCTTCATAGGCTGCCTCATCCTTGGCTAAGGCTTCCACTTCTGTTTGTTTTTCATAATGGGCCAGAACTTTGTGTACCCTCTCTTCATCCCATCCTTTTGGAAATTTACTCTGCTTCATTCTTTCTTTCGCCTCCTGCGCTTATATTCTGTGCAGTTTCTCAATAAGATTATATGTTTCAGAGATGCC
>Ga0255420_10041_pt1 | contig 24743 bp, 21 predicted proteins | sample ANMaggSeSYBR02I3_FD_182630 | JGI IMG/M metagenome (GOLD analysis project Ga0255420, IMG submission 182630) | Sediment cell enrichment communities from methane seep in Santa Monica Basin, California, United Staets - ANME aggregate JGI... | ecosystem: Environmental > Aquatic > Marine > Cold seeps >...
CATATCATGATGGTGTATTCCCCATTGTCAGGCAGAGTATGCAGCATTTCAAGGTTGTCATAACTCCACTGGCTCGTTAGCAAGGTTCCGTTTGGTGCATAGAGCCTGATCTCAGTATTCAGATCATAGCGAGATGAAGGCCCGTCTATCCTGATAGTAACCGTATCATTGGAATCAGCAGAGAAGGTGTATGTGTCAATCTCAGTAGAAGAATTGATCGACCCTGAAATCGTTTCACCAAATTCGATCGGTGTTTTATTGCTTGGATTGTTAATTCTCTGGATAAACAGACTATAATTACCGGTATATGCTATACCGCTGTCACATATCATGATCTTGTATTCCCCATTGTCAGGCAGAGTATGCAGCATTTCAAGGTTGTCAAAACTCCACTGGCTCGTTAGCGAGGTTCCGTTTGGTGCATAGAGCCTGATTTCAATATTTAGATCATAGCGAGATGAAGGCCCGTCTATCCTGATAGTAACTGTATCATTGGAATTAGCAGAGAAGGTGTATGTGTCAATCTCAGTAGAATAGTTGATCGAGCCTGAAATCGTTTCTCCATACTCAATAGGTGTCTCTGCCTGTGCAACTCCTATTACGCTAACTATGGCTATTATTATAACTCCCAATACCAATAGCCATCGGTTCATTTGATGAGACATACAATTCCTCCAATGGAAATAACTGTCGATAGTGCATGTTTATTATTCGATAACTGTTCCTTTTCAGTTTTGGCAAATTCCAGTATGCGGTTCAAGATATAGCTTCCTCCTTTTTGATTCTCAGATACTCAAGATTTATATTTTCAAAATACCCTCGGATGTCATCATTATCCAGTACCCTCTTCCAGGTTCTACATTTATAAGGTCATTCCCAAAAGGTACACCTGGATCGTATTTCTTCCAGTGATCAGCAGTGTCGCTTGCGTCATATGCCCAAACGATACTGTAATTTCCATTAATAGGAGAAAGAGCCTCGGCTATTGGCTGACTATCAAGAGAATTGAAGCCAACCAAGTTCCAGCTGGTCTTTAAATCAATATCAGTTGACTCCGGTGCAGTTCCACTGATGGGCAATGTGTCATCAGATGTCATCATTATCCAGTATCCTTTACCTGGTTCCATATTTATCAGGTCGTTTCCGAAGGGTACACCCGGATCATATTTCTTCCAGTGATCGGAAGTGTCGCTTGCGTTATATTCCCAGACTATGCTGTAATTGCCGTTGATTGGAGACAGCAATGAAGTTATACTAGTGTCTTCTGGTATTAAGGGTAGAGAGATCAGGTTCCAGCCAGTGTATAGATTAAGAGTTGTACCTGATGCTGGTAGTGTTGACGCAGTATCGTTGACCCATGTAAGGTTTATGTTTCCAGATGTATCTACAGTGCGTGTGCTGAGTTCGTATGATGTATCCGGGAGCAGTCCAGTGATATTGTAGTAGTTCTGCGGCGCCGGGATGTTGTTGAGGAAGGTGCCGTTGAGGTAGAGTTCGGTGTGGTTGAAATCGGGTTCGAGTGGGTTGGTCCATGTGAAGTTGAGCCAGGTGGTGCTGGCGGTGGGAGTGAGGTTGGAGATAGCGGCAGGGGGTGTGTCGTTGATTAAAGTAAAGTGAGCGATGGTATAACCTCGAAGGGTATCAACATCTCCGAAAGTCACCTGAATTGTATAAATTTCACCAATTGTTAGTTGCGGGAAATCTATGGTGTTTAGGTTTGCAAGATACTGCTCCTCCTCGGAGTTAATCCTGACGCTGTCCGTGCCTGTGCCATTGGTGAAGTAGGTTATCAGGTGGCCTGTGGAGTTAGTGATGGTGAGATTGACTGTGTCGTCGTAGATGAACTCATTTGTAATACGATCCCTAACTGTAAATTTGATGGGGAGGGTGCTGCCATCTGTTAGATTAAATTGATCCATGGTTGTTATGGGTGGGAGGAAGGTGATGTTGTAAGTATTAATCATCTCATTCGATTCTATTGTACCATCATTTCCTGAATCATATTCAATCAATATTGCGTTGTTGTCAATATCATTCCAATCTAATGGAGTAATCCATACTGCTGAATTTTCTCCAATAACAATTGGTCTTAGGCTGTTATATGAACTAGGATTTGATCCGATTTGTTCGAGATATAAATCATATCCATGCGGTGAGCCTTTGTTTATAATACTAAGTTTAGTAAGATCATCTGAGAAAGATATTTGAACTCCATTCCCGGATTCAATTTTAGATCCGGCTATCCATACAACACGTGAAAATTCTGTGTTTTCTCTATCAAGCATAAGACCAAGTGTTGAAGTTCCTTCACCAGAAATAAATTCAACACTTGAGCCATCTGCTGGAACATTTATTTCATCAACTGAGGTTGGTGAAACTTGCACATCTGCAATTACAAGACTATTCGGTCTTGAAATAGAAACAGTTGCAACGCCATTATCAACACCATACAATTCTCTTTTCAGATTAAGATTTGATATATAATATGTTTCCAGAAATTGATCATTTTCGCTTTGATCCCATGGATTAACAATAATGGTTCCAGGAATCTCATCTTTAAATTCCCCACTATGAAACCCAAGATGTCGCCCAATGGCATCTGTATAAAGTAAATGTCCTGCCCAATTATGAACAGAATCCAAATTCGATATCTGATGATCATTTCTTTGAAAAGATGAAAATTGAATTGCTGCGATATTTGACCAATCCGCATTACCATATCTAGCTGTCCCTTCAATTAAATCAAATACAATGTTTCTATTATTATCACCAGGGTGTACATTATCATAAATGAACACCGTGCCCGTTCTATGGTCATTAGATTCATGTATTCTAATTGGTACAACGGCATGACCTGGGCTTCCCCCTCCTATAACCATTGGATTTTGCATCCAATTTCCAGATGCCATGCGAAGTTTGAGTTCATTGTAAACAATAGATGAATTCCCGTAAGTTATTTTATCTTCTATTGATGCAGCAGTATATTGTAATGGGTGATAATATTCTACCCATTCTGTGGGTGTGAAAATAAAATCTGGAAATATTCCCCAGGTTCTAGGAGCTGGATCCCATATACCATTATCATTATAATCAATGGTTAATGCTTCATCAGAATCCCATCGGCCATTAAAGTTAATATCCAGATATGAATCATCGGAATCTAAATGTCGATTCCTTCCAAAAAATGGTAAATCGGTACTCCCAGCTAAATCCCAACTGTTGAAGTTATTTCTATAATTATCGGAATTGAATATAATTAAACTGGTTGCTGACATCCCAAAACAATTACCTCCTTCCCCTGCCCCAGTATACCGCCTATAGAAGAAATTCATTGCCCATAGTGAAGGAATTCCATTATTTTCAACTTCATCTGATCCAAATGCCCTTCGGAAATAATCCCATGAATATCCTCCAGTTGTTTGCAAGAGTATTGGAATAGTAGATTGACTATTATCAATCCATGAAAAGCCCTCACTCCCAAAATTCACAAACTGATATCCGTTGGGATTTGGGAGGAATCCTGAATCCACATATTGAGGAGAAATAATAATTCGTGTTTGTTCAGTTTTTATTGTATATCCATTAGAATCTGTTACTTCTAATTGTATTTCGTATATCCTGGATTCCAAAAACGGTAATCTGATGACTGACCTATCTGGCGAAAATCCAGGATATTCAACATGATTTTGAATCTCACCAATGGAATTTAATTCATCAATTATCCATTTGAATGTAAATGGTGGAGTTCCACCTATTATTTCACCATAAATATTCATTGATTCTAGGGGTGTATATCTGTCCATGTCATTTTGGGATTTTATTTCTACATCAAATGAATTAAACGCATTATATCCACTCCCATCCCACTCAATATATCCACCTTCAAACTTACAATATCCATGCCCATCTACTTCTGTCTGATTCATCACCGGAAATCCGAGCCAGTGATTTGTCCCATAGAGTCCAGTGTAAAATTCATCCAGATCACCATACGTGATGAAAGCTTCATTTTTATGTAGATGATCTAAATTGTCGTCACTTATCCAGTGAATAGTACCATTTTCAAATTTACTATATCTTCCCGTCGTCCCTTGAGGTGATTTGCCTGCTTCCAGCTCATCACTTGTCACTGCGCCCAATACGCTATTTGCACAACCAATGGCGCCCCATGTGGCATAGATGGCACCATGGATCACATATACTTCCCCTGATGAAAGATTGTACTCAAGTGCTCCTCTTTCGGTTCCATTCATAAAATTCTGATATTTAAAGGGTGTTCCAAGGCTGGAGGTCTGAATATCAGACATGTCGCTAATGGGATATCCAAGAACGCTCTTTGCATATTCCATGGACGCCCATTTATCGAAGAATGGATTGAGTATTGCATATGCATTCCCTGCCTGGTCTCCATTTGTGAAGTATTCAATGGCGCCATTCTGGAAGTTAACATAGGTGCAGATTACACCCGAACTATCTGGATATCCTGATTGTTCGCCTGTACCTGCTGGCGGTCCAAATGTGGTTGCGCCGCCCAATGCATTGTATTTGTCTATGATTGTCTGGGTGATGCTGATGTCAGCGCCTAGTTCGAATGAATTTATCACATCCATTGAGACTTCAATCACATCAATGAAGCTGTGTCCGTTCCATTCGAGGGCTTCAGCAGAGGTGAAATGACGTTTTTTGCCATCTTCTATCAGATAAACTTTGAAATCGCCAATTTGCTGGATTAATTTGCTTTCATAATCAGAAGTCGGAGGTGTATAAGGCACCATCAGTGGATATCGATCCACACTGCCGCCGCATGGGTATGGGGTGTCGCCGATGCCGTCGCCGTCTGAGTCGGTATCGGTGTAGTCAGAGTAGTAGTTGCCTTCGGAGCCAGAGTCCCACTGGTTGGTGCCAGAATTGTCACAGGCATTTTCGTATGTGTTGTTTATGAGGTTATTATAATAGAGGAAGTTGCTACTAGACCAGTATAGTTCGATGCCATTGTTGTTATTATTCGCAGTGTTGCTCTTGAGCGTATTATTGCTTGAACAGTCGATATAGATGCCGTTCCAGCCGTTCGAATTGACATTATTATCTGTGAGCATATTGTTGCTCGAAGAATACAAGCTGATACCATCACCGTTGTTGTTGGCATTGTTGCACGTAATTGTATTGTTCATAGACTGGGACAGCCGGAGGCCGTCACCATAGTTCAAGCTGATGTTGTTATTTATAAGTGTGATGTTATTGGAACTGTACAATAGGATGCCGTAATTGTTGTTTGTGACCGTCATATTCTCGATGAATGAATGTGTGGTGTTAACAAAAAGCACACTTCCTATGTTGTTTGTAAGCGTAATATCTCGGATCGTTATGTTGTTTGAGTTTACCACACCTATGTAACCTGCACCACTTGTACTATCTAAAACTTTGCTATACTCACCCACTAGATAATAGATCGGTTTGCTGTCCACCGTGTTCGAGGTATCGATGTTTTGTATACCACCAGCGACACCAAAATTATAACGGTTGTCTGCCATTGTGTTATACGTTAGCGTATTGTTGTAGGAATTACCGAATAATATGATACCATAAGTATTGTTAGAACACATATTGTTATTAAGCATGTTGTTACTTGAATAAGACACTTGTATGCCATACCAACAATCATTTGCAATATTATTCGTAAGTGCGTTGTTATTGGATTGGGATAGCCGGATACCGTAGCCGTTTTTCAAGCTTACATTGTTGTCTGTGAGTGTGTTGTTGCTGGAATAGTACAAATAAATGCCATAGTTGTTGTCGTTCGCCGTGTTGCCAACAAGGATGTTGTTATTGGAACGATCCAGATAGATGCCGTAGTAGTTGTTCGACGCAGCGCAATTGGAGATACTAGAGTGAGCTATGCCACTGCCTACATAAATTCCTGCATTCCCGGATGCAGTTGCACCATACGCATTAACCCCTGATATGTTCACCCAATTGGAGGTCACATCAAATACGTGATCATTTAAATTCGCTGCCTGCACCGCCACCACACCCTCGCCTCGCAGCGTAAGCCTTTTTCTCACATCCACGTTCTCAACATACGTCCCACTCCGCACCTCAATCGTATCCCCCTCGCTCGCCGCATCCACCGCTGCCTGTATGCTCGTAAAATCCGCGCCGCCACTGTCATCAACAGTGATTACAGCAGCCGCGCCTATTCCTGCACTCATGACGCACACAACAACAGAAAGGAACACCAGCATCAATAACCTTCGTAGGATCATATCCACACCGCCATCTGTCTACTTAAACAACCCCTTCTGCTGCCGTCGTTAAAGGCATCTGAAGACATTGTAATTTGTTTCATTATGGTCTCCTCCTCTGTTTGGGTTTCTTGCTCTGATTGGTCGCATATACATCCTGGAAAAATACCAATAGTGCGATGATCAAGAAGACCTTCAACAGCCAACTCCTCCAATCTAACTATCATGGGTTTTTTTAGATATGACTTTCGGAGGGCTTAGCAGCTTTAAGGATATTTTATTTGTATAATGCTTCATTCTCTAAGCCTCACTTTATTTCAATTACTAAATTAAATTTATCAAACTCTAATATTTTATATTTCTATAATATCATCAGATGTCATCATTATCCAGTATCCTTTTCTTGATTCCATATCTGTCATGTCATTTCCAAAAGGTACACCTGGATCGTATTTCTTCCAGTGATCAGCAGTGTCGCTTGCGTCATATGCCCAAACGATACTGTAATTTCCATTAATAGAAGAAAGAGCCTCGGCTATTGGCTTATTATCAAGAGAATTGAAGCCGACAAGGTTCCAGCTAGTCTTTAAAACAATATCAGTTGATTCCGGCACAGTTCCACTTATGGGCAATGTGTCATCAGATGTCATCATTATCCAGTATCCTTTACCCGGTTCCATATTTGTTAGATCGTTTCCGAATGGTACACCCGGATCGTATTTCTTCCAGTGATCAGCAGTGTCGCTTGCGTTATATTCCCAGACTATGCTGTAATTGCTACTGATTGAAGACATCAATGAAGTTATACTAGTGTCTTCCGGCATCAATGGTAGGGAGATCAGGTTCCAGCCAGTGTATAGATTAAGAGTTATACCTGAAAATGAAGTAAAATTTTTAAGTGATTGATATGAAAAGGTATCAGCATATTTGACTACTATAACATCTGGTTCACCTGTAAGACAATCAATTGAAGTAGCATTTACAAGTGATTGATACGAAATAGCATCGGCATACTTTACAACCATAACATCGGGTTCAACATCAAGCCTGCCAACAGACGTGGCATTATCCAATGATTGATACGAAATAGCATCAGCATATTTTACTACCATAACATCGGGTTCAACATCAAACCTGCCAACAGACGTGGCATTATCCAATGATTGATACGAAATAGCATCGGCATACTTTACTACCAGAAGTTCGGGTTCACCATCAGGCCTACCAACAATCGTGGCATTCTCTAAGGTTAAATTCAATGTCACTTCGGCGTCTATATCAATGATATTCTCAGCAACTGCTATGTTCGCACTTAATACTAATAGAAGAAGGAAAAATAAAAGTTTATTCAGCATAAACCAGTACCAAACCAACAAAACCACTTCCTCTACCTGACGACACCGCTATTGTGTGTTCATTTCCTTTTGAAAATTCAGTTAAAGTATCAAAAATACCATATCTATGTATAATAGTTCCGCTACTAAATGTTACGCCATCAAGATTTGCAGAACCACCATAACGAGTATCTGGATAATAATGTGACCATCCAGCTTCATATAATGAGAAGGAATTTGGTACTGTTACATTGAAATAATTTGAACTTGTTGTAGATTCAGCGATTAATATAATTTTTGTAGCATCTGGGAAATTAAAATTATAATAATTTAAATCGGCGTTGCTTCCTCCAACTTTATTTACTAATATATTGACTGCGTCAGACAATGTTGTATTACCATTTGGTATTGTACTATAGGAGTACCATGGAATGATCCAGCTTGATGGTCTATTATTCGGATAATAAGCAACAATCCATCCATCTTTACTGACATATACATGCGGTTGTTGCTCTTCTGTATGGCCCCACATTTCAACTGTCCCAATAATGTAATCCTCTGTCTCGCGCTCAATAGATACAAATGCCGATTTTGCTTCATTGAGATCTATACTTGGCGATGCTTTTACATACGCTGCTATCCCTGCTTCATCTGCCGGAAAATCAACTGCTGCACTCGCACTTCCCGTAAGAAAAAACATGCAAAGAAATGCAATCGATACAATTATTTTACTTCTCATCATCATATTTGTATTCTCCTTAATCAATAAATGGTGGTTTTTCAAGTGGAATTGAAACCGGACCTGCCGATCTATTAGTGGTATCGTTAAGCCCCGCAGCCTGGTCACCGGTATTATTGCCACTGCTGTTCACAATGTTTTCATCCTCGATCTCCTGAGCGAGATCTGTTTCTGTAAAGGCTGGTACAGCGAAAATGAAAATAATTAGTATTAAAAATACCAAACCAATCATCGCATTTTTGTTAACGTTAATAGTAGCAACCTCATGTTTTAATTTCATTCTTTATACTGTTTAACTGCACAACCCGCACCGCCACTCACCCACATCGCCGCTGCGCCCGCCGTAGTCCCACAAATGCCAGTCAACAGCATCGATATCCAGTTGTGAATTATGCTATTCCCACTACTTCTTACATTTTTTGTAAGGATATACTTTATATTATCATAGCGCTTATTTTTCATCTTGCATCCCACACTGGAATTCAAATTATGAAATTGCGTAAATCCTGAAATCATCCTGACACTTTCGTTCAAGATATTTACTGAATATTTAATAAATCCTAAAAACTCATAGCTTATTAATCTTGTGATATTGTTTTAACATCGTTATATATTTGTATATTCATACTAATAATTATATACAACTATATATAAAATACCAACAATGCCTAAAGACCAATCGTAAAAGAACGAACGCAGATTTGCTGCCTCATATCTACGTTTATCCGCGTTAATCTGCGGTTAATTTTCTATTAATTGTTATACAGCAGACTTTACTTCATCACTCACTTCTCGCATTAATGCCCCCCCCTCAACCGCTCCACCACAGCCTCCACCTGTTCCACCGCAGTCCCGATATACCCCTCAGGTCGGTCAACGCCCGTATTCCCTACCATCTCTCCCTGTGCCAAGATGTGCCCTGATATTGCAGCCGTATCATTTGTAACCAAAACGCTGTCCCGGTGTTTGCAAATGGATATGCATTCCAATTCACCAGGTCCCAACTTTCGCCGTTCATCACGCAGTTTTTCTAAAAAACCTACTTCTTCTTGTCCAAGTAGTGTGACTTCAAAAATCCGGGAGTCTGTTGTATAATCAACGAACTCATATCCGCAATCCTTTGCCTTGAAAAGTTCATTATTGACTGAGGTTGGAATTGAGAGTCTGCATCAGGGAATAACTTTTCCAAAAGGTCAAGCCGTTTTATCTTGCCAAATGTACTGAGAACATCAGTATCAAAGACTAAGGATGTCATTTTTTCAACTTATTAATCAGTTCAACGCCTTCGTCAAGCTCATTTTTACTTCTTGAGCACACCTCTCGGCGAATGTCCCTATTTCCCAGGATAGCAGTTTGGAGGATGAGCCTGTCAGGAATATTTTGACATTTTTCATTTCGGTGAGCCTTCTGACGAACCGCTCCCAGCCATCTATCTCCTGGATTTCATCAAAGAATAGATAAAGGATGTCAGCACCCGGATTTATCTTGTGGTATAGCTCGATGATTGTTGAGAGGTCGCTTCTTGTCAGTTCGCTGAGCCGTTCGTCTTCAAAGTTTATGTAAAATATTCGTTTTTTTTTCCATGCCTTCGTCCAGCAGTTGCTGGATTACCTGGAATAGATAGTATGTTTTTCAGGTGCGTCTCGGGCCGATGAGTGTGATTACTTTGTCGGTGTCGGCTGGGATGGATAGTTCTCTTTTGAATAGGGGTGGGATGGGGTATTTGTGGAATTCTGTGATGATTTCTTCTATATGGTTCATTATATGTCATAGTGGACTATAACATATTTAGGTGTTTTGTTATAGTTGAATATTGAACAATGGTTCAACGGCCCGGAAGCAGGTTGTTTGAAGGTTGATACTCGTGCTAATAGCTATCTCATGGTCTGCTATTTTTAATCTCATGCGCAGGTATTTCTTAATATATTTTTTCAAGTTCGTCTTTACTGAAAACAAAATAGTCCTTTTGTTTCAAATCATCAACAATTCCAGCAATCTGATTTTTATCAAGAAAATTTGAGCTTTTACAGGCAAGCAAAAATGCTGAAATGTTCAATACCGCAATCCCATTTTTCCCGGCAACCAGCCTTGCTTTTTTGTCATTAGTAAGCATAAGGTATCTGGAAGATGCTTTACAAATGGCCATGCATTCTTTTTCTCCGGCGCCAAGATTATCAAGTTCACTGTCATTAAGACAGCTGAAATCAGAAGAGTGAACCGTGCGAATCTTTATCCATCCGGTGTTTAAAACACTATCCACTAATTTAGTCTTTCCAATCTCATTAAAAACAGCCAGTGGTATTGATACAGATTCCACATTGAAAAAATCCCGTACTAATTCCAATTTGTCAATTTTTAAGAACGAACTTAAAAAGTCAGTATCAATTACTATTTCAACCCTATCTGCCTGCAAGTTCAACCGCCCTCTCTGCCATGCGACCTAATTCGTCAACAGATGCATCTTCATGCCTGGATATGCCTTTTTTATGGAATACCTCTTTCATCTCTTCAATAGTCAAGGAGGCAATCTCGCAGGCTTTGCCAATTGAAATCTCTTCCCGTTTATATAATTCACAGGCAATGGCAATTCTCAGGTCTTTCCTGGCAGATAAAAGGGTGTTTACTGCATCTTTGATGAATTCATTTTCGGTTTTATAATATCCTGTGAAGGGTACTATATTTATCTCTTTTGAGGTGAGGTCATCTGCGTACATAATATCGACTTGTCTATTGTGTTCTGATATGTCTTAATTAGTATAGAACTTAAAAAAGTTTTGTGTTATATTTCAGATATGGATTTTGGGTTGCATCATTTGTGTATTTCAACTTGGAACTAACGCTATCTGTATTAGTTAACGATCCCATTTTAGAAAAACGGAGCATCGAAGTTGATGCTCAATGTATCAGTCATGCATATTCAGCATGGATGAACAATTTATTTATTATGTACACATAAGAAAACCATCACTTGGTTCGAAGATTTCCCCATATATCTTTAATTTTTTTATAGTGTCATTTATTTTTTCTTCACCGATACCCAAATTCATACAATGTTGGATTACTTCCTGTTTTGGTGCTTTTCCTTCGTTTCTTTGTTGAACTTTTCTAATAACATCTCTAACATTTGCCAATTCTTTATCACTTTGGGGAATTGCTGTTGAACTAACATCCTCAGCTAGACTGTCTTTTTCCTTGTTTTTATCTTTCCGTTTTCCCAGGCTTTTTCCTAAATACATTCTAATGCACTGTCTCAGAAATTCAGACCTGTCTTCGAAGCGATCTTTTACCATTGCTTCTTCAATTTCACTATAAAGTATATCTGATACTTATAGATAGATTTCTTTTACCATTTTGTACACAACTCTTAATATCTATAAACCAATTCATTTTACTCCTAAATTTGTGAAATAAGTGCCAATATATAAAAAAGGGGATTTACCCCTCCCTCCTCAAAGGAACCTGATCCCCTCAGGCAATTCCCCCACAATCTCCCTAAACGCCGCAGGCCACCCATCAACATCCAGCCCCTTCTGAGCATAAAAAGCACTAGCCCATCGCTCAAGTCCAATCCCGCTGCACCCCGACCACAACTCCTTATTGCTCTGGCTCTTCACATTAAAGCCCTTCGGATACTTATCCCCGTTCACACTCATGTTCTGGAACTCCAGCCACTCACCATCCTCACCCCTATACGGCATCACAGCCTCATAATCAATCGTACCCACCCGGCTCTCAGTCGCCAGTCCGGCCAGCCCCTCCTGTGCCATAAACCAGGGCGTGACCCATGCCGTCCTCCACTCCAGGTCCAGTATGTCATTGAAAATATGCATATACCTCTTTTGCATATCCTGCGAATGCTCCACCACCTGCTCAGGCGTACCCATGAACACCAGTTCAATACGATGGAACTCATCCACCCGCTCCATGCCGTGGAGACCGCCGCTCTCATAACGATGCGACGTCCCGCTGCGGTCGAACACATACAGGGGCAGTCCGTCATCCGGCATAGTCTCGCCCTGCAAAAAAGGCCAGAACGGCGGACACTGGGCATAACACATCCCGCCAATGGGTTTGTCTATCTTCTCAGCTATCATGTCAAGTGGGACCTCAAGAGTGACCTTGTAGTGGTCTGCCACTTCCTCCCAGAACTCAGGGTCACGGGTCTTGGGCGGGCACACATAATATATCTCAGGATACACACCCTTGGCATGGCCCGAACGCTGCCACACATCCCAGGTAACCAGCTTTGGGAATATCATCTCCCTGTAACCCAGGGGCTTGACAATCTCCTCCATAACAATACGCTCAAAAGCCCGAAATACAGCCACACTCTGCGGAGCGTGTATCCACTGACCCCGGCTGGCACCACGCTTGATCCAGCCTCGCTTCATCAGTTCCTCTGTAGGGTCCCTGTCAAATCCATGCTCCTTTTTCCCGCTTTCCCACATCAGGTTCCAGTGCTCGCCCTTACCTCCATAGGACTGGGCCTTTACCTTATCCTCAACAAGCGATATAATGCGATCAGGCACCCGGTTCTCTATCTCGGACTGCCCTAGCCCCAGTGACAGGGTGATAGCACCGTTTGCATATTCCATGCTGTTTACATAAGGCAGTTTGAATTCTTTCATGGGCTGCTCTGAGGGTATCCTTACCACATATTCGGATATCTCCAGTCCCCGCACACCGATCCTGTGCCCTTTACCAAGTAATTCGGCCAGAGGCTTACGAAGCCGCAATATAGCATCATGGGCCCGCACATACCTGCCTGAAGTGATCTCCAGTCCGACCCCATCCGCATCCACATCCATTGATGTGATGCCGGCACCCATACCTTCCGGTGCACCCTTTGAAAGAATAGTGCCTTCTGCATCCTTTAACATATCCAATATTTCTTGCCTGGCCGGTGCCGGGTCTGCGCTGGTCCTGAATTTTCCCTTGATCCTGAACTGGAGTTCCATTAATTATCATCCTCACTATTTTTTTTATTATCTTTCCCAACTGTTTTTAGCATATCGGCAGCGATCCTTGCATTCATGAGATAGTCATCCACAGTTGCAATTAAACTTCCTATCCTTCCTGACTCGAAAAACGTGGTCACCGACCCTTCCCCATATTCAGTTGTAATGCTTTTCAGGTTGTCAGGTTCCAGGGAGCGTGTGATCATAACAGCCATATCCGGTGCATTTTCGGACTTTATAGAGATATTCCCCATTATTTTCATGCCAGCTGCCCTCCTACTATCCTGTCCACTGCTGCCAGGAACCCCTCTTCAGAACCAACCGGAATGCCTGCGCCTGAGGCGATATTATGTCCGCCACCCTGTCCGCCTGTGGCCTGGGCAGCTTCCCGCATGGCAACGGCAAGGTCAAGCCCCCTGTCAACCAGTTTCCGGGTGCCTCTGGCAGACACTTTAACCAGGTCATCTACTTTGTTCAATGTGATGAACGGTTTATCAGGGCAGACATACCTGATCAACGTGCCTGCAATAATACCAGTACCTGAATTATCCTCAAGGGCCACGTACCTGATATTTCCCATCTCTCTTATCATGACTTCGGCTTCCCTGATATTTTCCACAATGGTCTTCTGGTACTTTACTGCCAGGGCTGCAGCTTCATCCACCACGCCTGCATCCCGCAGGCATAACGATAATCCCAGGTCTGCCCTGTTCACCTTACCACAGCAGTTAAGCATCCATTCCAGAGTGTAAATATTGGGCACGACTTCTTTTTCCAGTATCAGGACATCGCCTACTATTGACCTGACAATTGAAGGGTCTGCCCTACCTGCGATCTTCAATGCCATGGCCGAGGCTAACCTGCCCAGGTCTTCTATCCCCATATCCTGGATGGAGCCGCTTACACCAAGTTCACTGAGAAAAGCCTCGGTGGCTGCCTTATCGCCTGCTGTATCCAGGTAGGGCTCTGTTAGTGTCAGCAATACTTCTTCCACAAGGCCGTCCGGCACCCTCAGCCCCTTCTTAACTGATACCACGCCCGCTTGCAGGGCCTCTTCCAGTATCTCGCTATTGGGGCCATCCATCCTCTGTTTATCCCCTACAGCCCCGGCAAGTGCCAGACCGGCCAGGTCTGTGTTATCATCCATACCGCGTGCCACATAATAGGCCATGCCTGATGCAGAGAGCAGGCTTGAACCATCAATTCCTAACACCTGGGGATTGACATGGACACGATCGCTGTGGTCACCTATTACCTGATGGTGGTCGATAATGATTACATCGTCTTTTACCATATCCAGAAGTTCAGGCTGGCCGCTGCCCATGTCGCAAAATACAACTGCTCCGTCTTTCCCGTATACCAGTTCATTGACAATGTCAATCACCCCCTGATCCAGGGAGCTTACAATAGAAGTGTGGAAAACGATATTTGCCCTTAGTAGGGCTGTAGACATTATTCCGGCAGCGCTCAGGCCATCTGCGTCGTTATGGGATATTACCCTTACAAAATTATAATTCTCAAGTGCCTTTGCTGCTTCCCGGGCCAGAGAAACTAACGTTTCTGTCATCCCTGGAATAATGGTAAAAATAGATGAAATAGTTGATGGAATGAACCATCAACCGATTTACTGGACTACTAATCGTTCAGCAGTGTCCGGACTGTATTTCCATTTAGCCGGCATAACACCGTTCCTGCTGTAGTATTTGCCCAGACGTCGTACCTTTGCCTCTGTAAGGTTCAGTGCCCTCTTGTTGTGCTGGTCCTTGTGGTTCTTTACCATGTGTTTTCTTAGTCTCAAAGCCTTAATGATCAGATTTGAGATATCCTCAGGCAGGCTTGGGGCCACATCATTGTCTTCCAATATCTTTGTGACCTTTTTACCTGTGGATAATTTGATATCCGGCACACCATAAGTGTCCCGAATGATTATGCCTATCTGACTGGTAGTTTTATCCTGTTCGGTAAGTTCCACTACTTTTTTTTCTATATCTTCCGACGAAAGGGTAACCCACTGCGGGGCTTCATTTCTCAAGGGTTTTGTGGACCTTGATACACCCTTTCTCCTGGTATGCATTCTAGCCAAATATGTTCCTCCGGTTATGATAATCCTGAATATTATTACGATTTTGTTATATATTACTGTGGCAAGGCGAAGTGGACAGATTACCACACCATAAGATAAATAAGTTGCGCAAGAAACACATAATAAAATTATTAATAGAAATATGTGTACAAGAACACATTCTTTACACAATTATTCCGGTTATCAGTGCCGCTTGAACAGCGACACTGCCAATAACAGTCCTGCAAAGATAACTACGAACTCAAAACCGTAATCAGTATTGCCTTTTTTAGAACTTCCGAGATTAATTCCTGTTACTGGGACGAGACCTGCCATTTTGTATTTTGTGTACAACTGCCTGAATCTTTGTGGAGTTATACCAAGATATGAAGCCACCCATTTTTGTATTATTTTACTTGGATTGTAATTGACCAGACACCACTTGAGTTTCTTTTTATTCTTGATTTTTACCACATATACTCCATGTAGCTATTCTATAATTGTTCTGTAAAATCTTAATTAAGAGGTCATTTGTAGCGTAAATCAAAGGAACTGAACTCATCGGTAGGTTCTTCCCATACTTCTTCCACGTTTTTGACATCTGCAAATGGTGGTCCCATATGGCACCACCGGATCATCTCATGAACCCTTATGGGAATTCCCTCAAATACAGCTTCAACGTTCCCATCAGGAAGGTTTTTCACCCAACCTTTTAATTCCAGTTCTACTGCCTTTTTCATAGTATTGTGCCTGAAAAACACTCCCTGTACCCTACCTGAAATTATGAGATGTACTCTGATATCGCTCATGCTGCAAACCTTTAGAATTTCAACTGGCCATATGTATAATTAACCTCTTATTTTATATAGTATTACTATGCACAACTTCAAAGAAGATGAATAAAGAGATATTGATAAACCAGGTTATAAGCATACTGGAACAAAGCGGATTTAATGTTTCAGAACGCTGCAATATCAGGCCCAGAAGTTTTGATATTGCTGCAAGGCGCAATGAACGGTTATTATTAATAAAGGTACTTTCAAATATCGACGGTCTAAAAGAGGATACTGCACAGGAAATGATGTACCTGGCAGAATACCTGGGGGGGTCTGCACTTTTAGTCGGGGAGAAGACCAGGGACCAAAAACTGGAACCCACTGTCGTATATTATAGATATGGTATTCCATCTGTTAATATCGATACTATATTTGATTATTTTATAGAGGAACTGCCGCCCGTGGTATATGCAGCACCTGGTGGATTGTATGTTAGTGTGGACGGGAGTGTGCTGCGTGAACAGCGGATATGCAAAAAACTTTCAATTGGTGCCATGGCTTCAGAACTTGGTTTATCCAGGCGTACAATAAGTAAATATGAAGAAGAGGGTATGGATATGTCTGTGGATATGGTGATCAGGATCGAAGAAATGTTCAATACTGGAATTGCCCTAGCTATCGATTTTCTAAATGTAAATAATACAAATGTGAAATCCAGGTCCCATCCTGTTGAAAAAGAGCCAGGAACAATAATAAGATCCATATTATCTAATTTAGGCATTGAAGTGATTCCAATATCACAGGCACCGTTCAGTGCTGTTTCGTTCGAGCACAGGGAGAACATTAACCAGGATAATGTGTCCAAGATCCTAACGGGTTTTAGTAATTACTCAGGAACAATGATGAAAAGGGCAAAGTTGATGAGCAGCATCTCCGAAGTGACAAATACTCATTCCATGGTCATTGTAAATGGACATTGCCGATCAGAGATGGTAGAAAATACTGTACTCGTGGAGAAAAAAAAACTTGACACAATGGATGATTTCCTTGATCTTATGACTTTTATTTCCGACAAGGTCAAAAAGACTTGAATTGTCCTGAATATTGATTTACTGCCTGGGTTTAGCCGACGAGACAATGAAATGCTGCAAAATAATGAGCAGGAATACCAAGGAATAAAGACTAACTTTTAACTCATGATCACTTTGAATATGATTGTGTATACGATTGTGCTCTAATAAGGTGGTCGGCAAGTACCAGAGCTGTCATGGCTTCTGCCACAGGTACGATCCTGGGAGGGATTGTGGGGTCATGTCGCCCTTCTATTGTTATATTTGTTTCAGACAAATCAGACATGTCCACAGTCCTCTGGGACCGTGTAATGGAGGGCGTGGGTTTAACAGCTATCCTGCAAACGATTGTTTCACCGCTGGAGATACCACCAAGAATCCCCCCTGCATTGTTGGTTAAACATACCACCTTCCCATTTTCCATTTCGAAAGGGTCGTTCATCTGGCTGCCGGTCATGTTGGCAGATGCAAAACCCGAACCTATTTCAACGCCCTTGACTGCACCGATTCCCATAAGAGCCCCTGCCAGGTCACTGTCTAGTTTATCGAATACGGGTTCGCCCAGGCCAGGGGGGACCCCAAGAGCCAGTATCTCAACAATTCCGCCGATGCTATCCTTATCTTCCCTGGCCTGTTTTACTCTTTCCAGCATGGCCTTTGCAGCTTTGGGGTCGGCACAGCGTACCGGGTTCGATTCCACATTGGCCTTTATGTCATCGACCTGTACGGCTGAAGCCTTTATGCCGCCAAGTTCAACAACGTGGGCCAGTATTTCAATACCATGGCGCTCCAGTATATTTTTTGCCACTGCTCCACCTGCCACACGGCCAATGGTCTCCCTGGCAGATGATCTACCGCCGCCCCTGTGGTCACGTATGCCGTACTTCATCTGGTAAGTATAGTCAGCATGACCGGGGCGGGGCATGTTCCTGATAATGTCATATTTGGAGGAATCAGCATCCTTGTTCCTGACCTGCATGGCAATGGGCGTGCCTGTGGTCTTTCCCTCGAACACTCCTGATAATATCTCCACCCTGTCCTCTTCCTGGCGGGGTGTGGAAATCTCGCTCTGACCGGGACGTCTGCGGTCCAGTTCAAGCTGGATATCGACGTTGGTCAACTCCAGTCCGGGAGGGCAGCCATCGATAACTACACCTATGGCAGGACCGTGGCTCTCGCCCCAGGTTGTGATTGAGAATGCTTTTCCAAAGGTGTTGCCCATCATGGTATCCAGATATGTGGTTTAATTATATAAACGTAGATGAACCGGTGCAATCATAATTGAACGGGACCGGTTCATTTTATAGTAAAATAAGTAATATAGTGACATATACCTTTAAGTGGAGCTAAAATGAAAATGAGTGGAGATATTGAAAATTTTGAAGGATTGTTGAACGAAACTGTCGAAATATTGAAAAGTTTTGATTTCGTCCATAGTATTCTCCTTTTTGGCTCAAGAGCAAGAGGGATTTCAGGAAGGGATATTGACATTTGCATAATTCCTTCAAAAGAACTGGATTTGAGAGATAGATTATTCTTAGAATCCAGTGTTCCCTCTGATATAGATATTTCGTTTTTTTATGAACTCCCGATACATATCAGGAAAAGGATATTCGAGGAAGGCCAGGTGCTACATACAAAGGATATGTATCATTTGTTGACAGTTTTAAAAGAAACTGATTTTGAATACAGCAGTTACCAAAAGCACCGGGAATTCTATAATCAGGCAATGCAACAGCGCATGAGGGGAAAAGTTGGTAGAAGGTGATAATAACTTGGACATTGAGCGGATAAGGGATAAATTGAGCGAGCTTCAAAGTTACCTGATTGAACTTGAAGAGGATATTCCAGACTCAATGGATGAGTATCTTAAGCAGCGAATGACTAAGAGGGCATGTGAGAGAACTTTCCAGCTTGCATGTGAGGATGTGCTGGATATTTGCAACCTGATAATTGCCGGAAGAGGTTTTATGCTTCCGAAAGACAACCGGGATGCCATTGGCAAACTTACCGAGAATAAAATAATCCCTGAAAAACTATCATCAAGATTGCAGGATATGGTCAGTTTCAGGAATCTCCTTGTACACAGATATGGAAAAGTGGATGATAACAGGGTATATTTACATCTGAAAGAAGAAACCATTGACCTGTACAAGTTTATTGAAGTAATTGATGACTTTATCGAACCCTGATTTGAGCTTATTACAGCTCTTGGCTATTTAGTATGTGTAATAGAATATCCATGAAGCAAAAGAAACAATTTATAAGAAGAGCATATTAAATATATAAGTCTCCGTAGATAGCGAAATCTTAAAGTCTTCATCTTTAAGAAATATCTTTGAAAGGATATCTTAATCCAATCCTCCCTCTCTCAAAGTATAAACAGGGGCAAATGATTTAGAACACGGATTTTACGGATCAAACGGATGCACGCGGATACGAAAATAAATCCGTGAAAATCCGTGTCATCTGTGCTTTATTCAAACTAAATTGGTTAATCCTAAAAAATCATTGGTTTTTTGGAAAATGATACATATCGAGTCGGTCAAACTCCTTAACCGATGACTAATGGAAACTATTTCGCAGATATTATTGCTGACCAGGTGATCTTAGAGATCAAATCTGCTGAAGGTCTAAGAGAAGAAAATAAAGCTCAGTTGATCAATTACCTTAAAGCCACTGATAGAGAAGTCGGGCTATTACATGAGTTTCGGCTATATGGGTCTATAGTAACGCTTTAAATCAGAGAAGCTTGAAATTATACCTGCGCCCATTCAAATCTTTGACTCCCAATGAATTAACAACCTCGAATGCAGATTCCAACTTCCTCATAACATCTTCCTGTTTTGGATTTCTTTCAATAATTATATTTCGTTGTTCCCCATCAATTTTCACCTTGCCATGAAGATCAAATACCACATCATAAAGCCGCTATAAGGTCATTTTTTCACCATTGAAACATTCATCCAGCGGATAACAACAAATATTCGTAAATGAAATCTTGAAACAATTCATTATCTGGTCTAACTCACTCTCCTGATTTATTTTAGTTATGAATTTATAAAGGAAGTTACTATATTTAAATGTCATCTAATTTAACCCGTTGCTAGGCCGAAAGTCATGTATTATTAAATTTTGGTAGAATCCCGGAATTCAAAAGAGTGATATTTACGAATGACAGGAAAGCATGATTTGAATCAGAAATCTCAAATCCGTGCGTATCCATCGAATCCGTGCGTATCCGTGTTCCTTCCTCCTTGATGAATACTATTTCATAAATCAACAAATTCAATTAATATAGAGGTCACGATTTATAGGACACTACCTAATCTTTGGCATTGAACCTGTGTTTAAGATAATAATTGGAATATATCGCACCCAGGGGATTATGTGCCAGAACCCTGTCCTTTACTGCCAGTGTGGTTACAGGTGCCTGCGAGTCCCGGGTAAAGAGAATATCATGGCCAATGCATAATCCGAGAATAACATTCAGGTCAGTCTTTTCGTTATTCAGCACCAGTGCCTGTCCTACCGGATTGCATACAGCTTCAAAACCATCATTGTGCAGTTTTTCCAGACCATAACTGTCCTTATCAATTCCACATACCTTGCAGCAGACAGAGAATACCTTAAAATCCAGTGCCAAAATCTTATGTATGATCTTTGCCTCTTTTTCAAAACCTATGCAAAAGGCAATGCCTAATTTTTCATATCCCATTCCTCCGGCATACAGAATAAGTTCTTCCAACCTTGTTTTTTCCATATAGTACCTGGATTCTATCTGTGCCGAGATCTTCATTGATTCAAGGTCCCTGCCAGTATATTCAACATTTGCCTTAATTGTCGAACAATCCTTTCCCTCACGGCACTTTTTCTTTTCACATAACGCACATTGCATCTGACAATCTCCGTTTATTTTGGTATAGAGAGATTGTCGGAAAAGCCTTATTTTCGAATATTTCAGCTTTACTGTATAAACTTGACCGGGCGCAGCATAGTGATTTAGGTTAAACAATATTTCTGGAAGTTTCAATTTAGGCGCTTTTCAGGTACTTTTCCGACAATCTCATAGACATTTTAACTTGAACCTAATCCGAGCCTAACTAGCCTAACTTGAGCCGACTCCACGTGACTTTTATTCTATTCTGCCACAGAGGGCACCAAGAGCACAGAGTATTTCGCCTCAGTGCCCCCTCTCTGTGGCTAAATTTTTCATAAGATTTCCAGCGCTTTTTCCAGTGTAATAACAGCAAGATGTGCACAATGCAGGTTTTCCTCGGGGAGACCTTCAAGGGCAGTAACCAGGTCATTATCTGTAATTGCTTTAACCTTTTCAATAGATTTCCCTTTGACCATAGATGTAAGCATGCTCCCGCAAGCTATCATTGCTCCGCATCCATCTGTCATAAATGATACATCTTCAATTATATCGTGGTTCATCTTCAGATATATCTCCATGGTGTCCCCACACCAGCCGGTTAATGTTGCAAAAGCATCTGGTTGTACCATTTTACCGATATTTTTTGGATTGTTGTACTCCTCGATCACCCTTTCTGAAAATATGATCTGCTCTTGCCCATATACTTCATTTTGAATTTTTTCAACCATCTTATCAAAATCAGATTTATTGTTTGAATCGTTCATTTCAGTTTTCCCTTGATATTTTCCCAGATTTTTTTAATATTATTAGAAAACTCACTCTCAGAGAACTCAATTACAGTCATCTCATTGATCATGGCCATAGTCGGTGTTTCATCATATGGTATCTGGCCCACAACATCAAGTCCATTTTCAGCGCAGTACTTCTCGATGAGCTGTGTATTTCCGGGATTTATATCGAATTTATTTATGCAAACCACTGCCGGTATACTGAAATGCATGGCCACCCCAAGTATTCTTTCCATGTCATGAATACCTGATAATGTAGGCTCTGTTACGATCAATACAAGATCAACACCTGAAATAGCAGAAATGACAGGGCAGCCGATACCGGGAGGGCCGTCTATTATGATCAGATCCCTGTTATATTTGTCAGCCAGGATCCGGGCATTATTTCTTACCATGGAAATCAATTTTCCAGTTGCTTCCTCAGCAGTATCAAGCTCGGCATGCGACATAGGTCCGAACCGGGTCTCAGAGAGGTAAGCAAACCCGGATTTTCTGTCAACCAGGTATATTGCACCGGCAGGACACACATATTCACATACACCGCATCCTTCGCACCGTTCTTTGATTACATTAAAATCATCGTCAATAGCATCAAACCTGCAATATTCCCTGCATTTTCCACATTCGGTACATTTTTCCTCATCTTTTGAAGCGATCTTTAATCCGGAAAATTCAAAAGTTTCTTTAATTTCAGGTTTGAGGATGAGATGCAGATCCGGAGCATCCACGTCACAGTCAGCCAGTACTGCATTTTCAGCCAGGGAAGCAAAAGCTGCAGTGATGGTGGTTTTTCCGGTACCTCCCTTTCCACTTATAATTGTGAACTGTTTCATGTATTTACCTTGCTTATTCATATGAAATGAGCATCAATGTGTTCCCATGATGACTCTGACACTTAATTTGTCTCTGATCGCATCTGCCAGTTCTTCAGCATACGGACATTTGGGTGGATTGGGAATTGGTTTTATCAAACATGTGCACATAAAAATCACTTCAGCACCCCTGCGTACCATTTCCTGTACCTGTCTAATTGCATCTCTGCCAGGACATCCTCCACATGTTATCATGCCAATGATGTCGATATCATCACTCTTGAATTCTTCAAATTTCCCGGTCTTAGTCTTTATCACTTTAAAACACGCTGTACCAGGACATGACCTTGCAGCCATTTCACATCTTACCAATCCGATTTTAGTCATTTCAAGTTCACTTCTTACATTTTATTTAAAATCATCTCGTTATTGTACATTTTCCGATTGTATCTTATCGAACAACTGGGCAAACTTCTCTTTCCATTTTGGCATTTCCAGGACAAAGGGTTTACCGTTTGAATAGAGCCTTGCAATATCTTCACTTTGTGGAATCTTCATAAGAATTTGAATATTTCTTTCCATGCAAAATTTTTCAACCCTGTCATCACCGATACCATCCCGGTTAATTACCACTCCAAAGGGAATATTTAAGTGCTTTACTACTTCAACTGCAAGTTTCAGGTCATAAAGGCCAAAGGGCGTGGGTTCTGTAACAAGCAGACAAAAATCACTACCCCTTATGGTTTCAACAGCAGGGCAGGAAGCGCCCGGTGATGAATCCAGGATTGCATTTTTTCCTTTGGATATTCTCTTTTTCAGGGTTTTAATTACCGGAGTCGCCATAGGTTCCCCAATATTTAACACTCCATGATAAAATTCAATTCCATTTGAAGTCCCTCCCTCAATTATGCCAATAATACGTTTCTCTTCGGTAATGGCTCCTTTGGGACACACCAATGTACAACCTCCGCAACCATGGCATAACTGTGGGAATAAAAGAACTTTAGAAGGCAGTACACCAATGGCATTATACTGGCAAAATTTTGAACATTTCCCGCAAAAGTCGCACTTTTCTTCATCGATCACAGGTACTGACAGATATACATCTTCAACCTTTTCCAAATCAATATCCAGGAATAGGTGGGAATCGGGTTCTTCAACATCACAATCCAGCAACGCTACATTATCAATGCTAAGTCCCAGGTTCGTTGCTATTGTAGTCTTACCGGTTCCACCTTTACCGCTTGCAACAGATATTATAATTTTAATCACCTCTAATCCTTTTGTCTGGTTTTTCTAATAAAATTTGCTGGCAAAAGATAAGATACATTTTGATATTCTATACGTACCAGACTTCCATCTGACAGCATAGTATCAATACTATCTGCTCCTGAAAATCTCGTATCAATATCTCTTGCCTGTTCTTCCCTTAATGGATGACGGGAGCATATTTCTATAATTGTGGTTCTGAGATCAGGGAAATTATCAAGACCAAATTCGCCTGACTCGCGATCAGTAAGGTCCATTGCGGCCAGTTTTGTACCAAAAATCTCATGTGCCCGGATTATCCTCCCGGGTTCTGGCGGCATGACACCAGGTTTTGCAGGCGGCCTGATGGGAACTGAAATGTATATACGGTCAGGTTTTACCTGTTCAATGGCATCTTTTATCTCCAGTAAAGATTTATCTGAATCATTCACATCCTTGACCAGCATTACCTCAAGCCAAATTTTACCTGGATACTCCTTCCTGAAATCAACCTGGCCCTGAAGCATTTCTTCAAATCCAATGCTGCCATGGGGCCTGTTCAGTGTTCTATAAACTTCCTCACTTCCGGCATCAAGTGTGGGAAGTACCACATCGCTGCTTTTCAGGTCCTGCCTCACATCCTTCATAAAAAAGAGAGAACCGTTCGTGATCACAGCCACAGGTATCTGCCATTTATTTTTGCACGATTTGATCAACCAGCCAAGGTCCTTACATAAAGTAGGTTCACCATCTCCAACAAATGTAATGTAATCTACATTTGCGGGATTCATTACTGTTTCAATATCAGACAGTATATCTTCTTTAGGATAAAAA
>Ga0255420_10042_pt1 | contig 24520 bp, 25 predicted proteins | sample ANMaggSeSYBR02I3_FD_182630 | JGI IMG/M metagenome (GOLD analysis project Ga0255420, IMG submission 182630) | Sediment cell enrichment communities from methane seep in Santa Monica Basin, California, United Staets - ANME aggregate JGI... | ecosystem: Environmental > Aquatic > Marine > Cold seeps >...
ATGAATGCAGATCATTTATTGCCCGCTTTCAACACCTTCGAGTTCGTCCTCACATCCTGCTTCATGGCTTCCACCACATCAAGGTCGACCTGTCCGTTTTGGTAGGCAGCCAGGAAACCGTCTTTATTCAGCAGTATGACGTCACCACCACATAATTTATCGAACCTTTCACAGGTCATATCAATTACTGAATCGACTACCTTGTCAGTATGCTTTGATGTGAAATAGAAATCCTCTGATAATATCAGGTCTATATAATTATAGAGGCTGGAAGTGAGTATACTGCAATCATTGTGTACATCCCTGGGTGCTGTGCCATGTTCCTGCGCCATGGACACTGTGCACTCCCGGGTCATGCTACCTTGCAGAAAGTTACGGTCGCTATCCAGAAGACTGGCCCTTGCTTTTCTACACCTGGCAAGACCCCTGGTGTATTTTTGTTTGGATATCCTGCCCGCATAATACAGGTCATCCATTTCACTTTGGATCGTACGGGAAATATAACATGACACCCGGCCCCTGTGCAGTATCTTGATAATTTTATCCACGTCAGGCAAGTCGTTCAACAAAAACGACGTGTCGAATAGTACACTTTCAATGGGTCTGTGGGGCATGAGATATGATATATATTGAAACAGTATAAAGGTGGCTGTCGGTCTCTTTGATGTTCAGCCCCCGATTGCGAGCATTCTTTTAAGCGCGAAATAAGATGCAATTCCACTTAATGAATATGCCAGCACTATTGCAGCAAATATACCTGTCAGACCGAACAGGTATGACCCTACATAAGCCAGTGGGATAAACAGGCCGAACATCTGTATCACCATGAGGACTGCTGCAGGAATCGGTTTATTCAAGACATTTAAGATCATGGTCGATATTAGGAAAACACCAAATAAAGCATATCCTATAGGGACGATCCACAGATATAGCATAATTATTGATATGACCTGTGGGTCGTCATTGAACAATGAGGCAATTGGCCGGGCTGCTAACGCAAGCGTGGTGAACATTGCCACACCCCAGGCAAGTGAAAAAACATTACTGTATTTGACACCCTGGTTCACCCTATCGAACCGGCGGGCACCCCAGTTCTGGCCGACAAACGGCCCTATAATCGTTGACAGGGCAAAGACCACGGCCATGGCAAAGAATTCTATGCGGATACCTACACCAAAGGCAGCCACTGCTTCATGACCGTAGGATGCCACTAAGGCGTAGATAATACCCATGGCAACGGGAGAGAGCAATCTGGTCCCGGCAACGGGCAGTCCGATGTACAGGATGCTCTTCCATGAATCGATTAGTTCTTTTGTGGCAGGCAGTTCAAATGTCATCATCCTGTCACGATAACAAAGCACCCAGAGAGCGACAACCAGCGTAATGGCTCTTGAAACAACAGTAGCAATGGCTGCCCCTGTGAGTCCTAGCATGGGGAAGGGACCTATCCCAAATATCAACAGGGGGTCAAGTATGATATTTACAACCACAGCCACGAGCATTATGGCGCTGGGGGTTTTGGTATCGCCTGTTGCGCGGATTGCATTATTCCCTACCATGGGGATTATGACAAAGAGCACACCGGGATACCAGATGACCATGTATTCTCTTATCAGGGGTATTATCTCGGGCTCTGCACCGAGGAGCCTGAACAGGGGCTCGATGGTCAGCATCCCGAAGGCTACAAAGAATGCGACCAGAAGGAACGATAGGATAAGACTGTCTGTTGTGAGCCGCTGTACTTTATGATGGTCACCCCTGCCGATGGCTTGTGAGATGACGGCTGAAGCTCCGGTTCCTATTCCCATTGCCAGGCTGACGATTACCATTATTATTGGAAAGGTAAAACTCAGTGCTGCCAGTTCCTGTGTGCCCAATTGACCGACAAAAAAGGTGTCTACAAGGTTGAATGCTACCATGCCTACCATCCCGATTATCATGGGTATGGTCAGGTTGAAAAGGGTTTTTGCGACTGGTCCTTCAGTAAGTCTGGGCTTTTTGGTGGTGGTTGTCAAGTGTTCTCTGGGTGGTTATGGAGGGGAAGGGTAATAATGGTATTCGGGGAAATGACTGGGGGTTTGTTGCTTTATTGAGGATGAATCGGGATTATTATCGCTAACCTCGGATTGGAAAATCCGAGGCATCCCGGCGCGGGTGCATGTGGATTTTCATCGTTTTTTATTTTTTTGGATTTTATCGGTAAGAATGGGTACGAAAATTATGAGAGTGGCTGCTTTTAGTATTGCTGCTTGTTATATGAGTCTCGAAGAGGGCGAACGGGTGAAACGAGCGAAGCATTCCGAACCCCGCCATTTATTGTTTTGTTTTGAATTTATCGTAAGAATAAACTATCAAACATGAGATGAAGTACCACCATAAAAGATTTAACAGGAATATTATATTTATTGTTAAAGCCGACATTGAGAATGGGCTCATATCAAATGCGCTGTGGATGCTAACTACAACAAAAAATGGAGCTTTTAAGATATAATCGATAATAGTATCTGGCACTTCCACTACAGTACCTATTGGAATATCACCCCCCCAACTGGCAATAATGATTGGTTTCAAAAAGATGAATACAATATAAAAAATATATATAGCTACAGATATTAAATATTTTTTCCAGTCTGGTTTAAAAAATTCTTTCCAATTCATACTAATTGTTTATTTTAGTTATTTGTGTAGTTGTTGTCTTGGCGGCGGTCGGAATGTCATATAACTCGTTGATATCCGAACTTATGTTCGTCTATACCATCTTAAAAATAAGAGTATAAATAAACTTTGTTTCTCACCATGTCCTTTTTTGTAGCCTTATCCGTGCCCCAATTTAGGCGCCACGACTGTTATTCTGGTTCAAGCTATTCCAAGCTACTCGAAAGTCCAGGTTTGGAATATACCTTATTTTAATAATTTAATTACCCACATTAAAACAAACAATCCTTCTTCCACCCACCCAACCATCCCGTCATTTAACCTTAAGTACCATTAAACCAAATCCAATTATCAGATAAAAATGAACAAAGTAAGCCATACCGAAGTCCATTTCAATGAAATTGTCCAATCATGTGTACCGAACCAGAAATTTGAAATATCGTATCTGGCAGGATAGAGCAGGATGAAAAAGCATAGCATGATTTCCGGAGAACTCATCGAACAGCCGGATGAAGCAAGCATAAAAACATCTGCACTCATCGCAGCTACACTGGCATCATTCCTTACTCCTTTCATGGGCTCATCAGTGGTTATTGCGCTCAAGTACATTGATATCGAATTTGCTGTTGATGCTGTGTTGCTGAGCTGGATCGCAACCTCGTATTTACTGGCCGCTGCAGTGTTCCTGGTTCCATTCGGGAGAATTGCAGATATCTATGGAAGGAGGAAAATATTCATATATGGGATCGTGATATTCACAGTCTCTTCTTTTCTCTGTGCAATTTCACCTTCGGTCATTGTGCTCATCATATTCAGGATATTGCAGGGAATGGGAAGTGCAATGATCTTTGGGACTGCTGTGGCTATAGTCACGTCATTATTTCCGGTTGGAGAGCGGGGACGGGCTCTGGGAATAAATGTAGCAGCAGTATATCTGGGACTTACCCTCGGTCCTTTTTTGGGCGGCTTCCTTACACAGCATTTCGGGTGGCGAAGTATCTTCCTGGTAAATGTACCTCTCGGCATAATAGTTATCTTCTTCACCATCTGTAAAATGAAGGGCGAATGGGCAGATGCAAAAGGAGAAAGTTTTGACCTTAGAGGTTCCATCATTTACGGAATTGCACTGGTATTTATAATGTACGGTCTTTCCCTGCTGCCCAATATCCTGGGTGCCTGGCTGATATTCTTCGGTATTGCAGCGATATTGCTGTTTATTTACTGGGAAAAGAAAGTGGAGCATCCTGTTGTGAATATGGACATTTTCAGCAATAACAGGACCTTTACATTCTCCAATCTGGCGGCTTTTATCCATTATTCTGCTACTTTTGCGGTCTCGTTCCTTTTGAGCCTTTATCTGCAATACATTAAAGGACTGCCCCCCCAAAGTGCGGGTTTAGTGCTGGTGGCGCAGCCTTTTGTGATGACTGTTCTCTCACCCATGGCAGGCAAGCTCTCAGACAGGGTCGAGCCGCGAGTAGTGGCTTCAATGGGAATGGTGGTGATGACAATAGGGCTCTTCCTTTTCACTTTACTGGACAATGAAACGACCTTGACATTTATTGTACTCAATCTGATATTACTTGGCTTTGGTTATGCTATGTTCTCATCACCCAATACCAATGCGATCATGACCAGTGTGGAAAAAAGATATTATGGAATTGCTTCCGGAACAATGGGTACGATGCGGCTGGTGGGGCAGATGCTGAGTATGGGAATTACCATGTTATTATTTACAGTATTTATAGGCAGGACCCAGATCACACCAGAATATTATTCTCCTTTTATTGAAAGTATAAAGGCTGCTTTCATGATCTTTTCGGTTCTGTGTTTTGCCGGGATATTTGCATCCATGGCACGGGGTAAGGTTCATTAAATCGAATAGACATTAAAAGTGTTCACTATGTATTGAGCATTTCCAACTGGAAAATATAACCGTGTCAGATCATATATGTTGCAATATTGTATGGTTGACTAGACACTGGTAAATGTCACCTTCTCGTTATCGATTGGCATTTCACATCGCTTTTTTACTATTTTCATTAGCTTGTCTGCTGTTTTCTGCACTCTTTTACCAGTACTGTGTGCCAGGTGGAGTTTTGTATCTGCCTTCTTTGCTATGTAGATCCAGTAATCGCCATGTTTATCTGCGTAATCATTTCCTTCGTCAACGTTTTTTTGTTTTTTTTTATGAAAGACCACATTTCATCCACCTGAACTTCAGTAAGTTCAATATCCTTTATTAGAGATTGTCGGAAAAGCCTTATTTTCGAATATTTCAGCTTTACTGTATAAACTTGACCGGGCGCAGCATAGTGATTTAGGTTAAACAATATTTCTGGAAGTTTCAATTTAGGCGCTTTACAGGTACTTTTCCGACAATCTCTATTAAAAAGTCAGTTACTTCCCTCGCGTGTCTTGCTATGTCTTTTACAACATCTGATATCGTGTCGCGATGTATCCCAGTTATGCGTTCAATGGCTCTTATTCCATTTTTTTCTACCAGTAATTTGCAGATCAAGATTATCTGGTCCTGTGATAACTTGCGATTGTAAAAAATAGTGTTTTTGGTCTCTACGAAGACACCACCGCATGTTTTGCACTTAAATCGCTGTTTGCCGTTTTTGTCGTGCCCGTATTTGACTATGTTGGCTGTGTCTCTCTTGCTGTAGTCATTGCAATTTTCGTTCGAGCAAAATTCATTTTTCAGGTCTATTTTTGATTTGTTTTTTGTCATAGTTGACAAATATGCATTCCACTTATATACCAACTGCGTTGCCGGACATGACCGAATAATCTTACAATTCCAGGGCTTACAGCTATTCTATAATTGTTCTGTAAAATCGTAATTAAGAGGTCATTTGTAGCGTAGATCAAAGGAACTGAACTTACCGGTAGGCTCTTCCCATTCTTCTTCCACGTTCCTGACATCTGCAAATGGTGGTCCCATATGGCACCACTGTATCATCTCATGAATCCGTTGAGGAATTCCCTCAAATACAGCTTCAACGTTCCCATCAGGAAGGTTCATTACCCAACCTTTTAATCCCAGTTCTACTGCCTTTTTCATAGTATTGTGCCTGAAAAATACTCCCTGCACTCTTCCTGAGATAATAAGATGCACCCTGATATCGCTCATGATGTAAACCTTTAGAATTTTAACTGGATATATGTATAATTAACCTCTTATTTTATATAGCATTACTATGCACAACTTCAAGGAAGATGAATAAAGAGATATTGATAAACCAGGTCATAGGCATACTGGAACAAAGCGGATTCAATGTTTCAGAACGCTGCAATATCAGGCCAAGAAGCTTTGACATCGCTGCAAGGCGCAATGAACGGCTATTATTGATAAAGGTACTTTCCAACATCGACGGTCTTAAAGAGGATACTGCACAAGAGATGATGTACCTTGCAGAATACCTGGAGGGGTCTGTGCTTTTGGTTGGGGAGAAGACCAGGGATCAACCACTTGAACCCACTGTCGTATATTATAGATATGGTATTCCATCTGTTAATATCGATACAATATTTGATTATTTTATAGAAGAACTGCCGCCCGTGGTATATGCAGCACCTGGAGGGTTGTATGTGAGTGTAGATGGTAGTGTGCTGCGTGAACAGCGAATACGCAGACAACTTTCAATTGGAGCCATGGCTTCAGACCTTGGTTTATCCAGGCGTACCATAAGTAAATATGAAGAAGAGGGTATGGATATGTCTGTTGATATGGTGATTAAGATCGAAGAAATGTTCAATACAGGAATCGCCCTTGCTATTGATTTTCTAAATGTAAAAAATACAAATGTGAAATCCAGGCCGCATCCGGTTGAAAAAGAGCCAGGAACAATAATTAGATCCATATTATCCAATTTAGGCATTGAAGTGATTCCAATCTCACAGGCACCGTTCAGTGCTGTTTCATTCGAGCACAAGGAGAACATTAATCAGGATAATGTGTCCAAGATTCTCACGGGTTTTAGTGAATACTCGGGAGCAATGATGAAAAGGGCAAAGTTAATGAGCAGCATCTCTGAAGTGACAAATACTCATTCCATGGTCATTGTAAATGGATATTGCAAGTCAGAGATGATAGAAAATACTGTACTCGTGGAGAAGAAAAAACTTGACACAATGGATGATTTCCTTGACCTTATGACTTTTATTTCCGATAAGGTAAAAAAGACTTAAATTGCCAGACAAAATATGACAATTTATATATTTGTCATCAACATAGTATTATACCACTTAGTAATATATTGAATACCAATATAATAATCTGCGTGGAGTAAAAAATGAAGTCTTTTGCAATAATACGGGCAGATAGTCCTATAAAGGTACATACTACACTACTTGATTTAAGGAGATACGGACAGATGGTGTTTTCAGGACCACCAAAATCCATATCACCGGATTATGCAGACGAGATACTTGGAAAGGTAATGAATCGTCCATTAAAAAATAAGTGCTATGCAGCAGCTTTAGTTTCACTAGACACAAGTCCAAGTGTCGCTATTGGAAAACTTACAAAGATACATCCGCCTGCACATGTGGTCATTGTCAGTTCCCAGCATGAAGTGTTTGAGGAACTGGGAAGGAATGTTAATATCCTGCCTGAGTTTAGCCAGCGAGATAATGAAATGCTGCAAAATAATGACTGACAAATCAAGAAAATGCTCACTTCGTTCACATTTTCTAAGCCTACAGGAAAGTATATACTTTCCTATACGTCAAGAAATAGCTGCTGACTTTTAACTCGTGATCACTTTGAATATGATCGTATATACGATTACGCTCTAATAAGGTGGTCGGCAAGTACCAGTGCTGTCATGGCTTCGGCTACAGGTACGATCCTGGGTGGGATTGTTGGGTCATGTCGCCCTTCTATTGTTATATTGGTTTCAGACATATCAGACATGTCTATAGTCCTCTGGGACCGGGAAATGGAGGGTGTGGGTTTAACAGCTATTCTGCAAACGATTGTTTCACCACTGGAGATGCCTCCCAAAATCCCACCCGCATTGTTGGTGGAACATACCACCCTCCCATTTTGCATTTCGAAAGGGTCGTTCATCTGGCTTCCGGTCATGGTGGCAGCTGCAAAACCTGAGCCAATTTCCACGCCCTTGACTGAGCCGATACCCATAAGAGCCCCTGCCAGGTCACAGTCCAGTTTATCGAACACGGGCTCGCCCAGGCCGGGCGGAACCCCAAGAGCCAGTATCTCAACAATTCCGCCGATGCTATCCTTGTCTTCCCGGGCCTGTTTTACTCTTTCCAGCATGGCCTTTGCAACTTCGGGGTCGGCACAGCGTACCGGGTTCGATTCCACATTGGCTTTTATGTCATTGGCATTTATTTCATCAACCTGTACAGGTGAAGCTCTAATACCGCCAAGTTCAACAACATGAGCCAGTATTTCGATGCCGTGTCCGGCAAGTATCTTTTTAGCTACTGCTCCACCAGCCACACGGCCAATGGTCTCCCTGGCAGATGAGCGCCCTCCTCCCCTGTGGTCACGTAGACCGTACTTCATCTGGTAAGTATAGTCGGCATGACCGGGGCGGGGCATGTTCCTGATAATATTATATTTAGAGGAGTCAGCGTCCTTGTTTTTGACCTGCATGGCAATGGGCGTGCCTGTAGTCTTACCCTCGAACACTCCTGAAAGTATTTCCACCCGGTCCTCTTCCTGCCTGGGTGTGGTAATCTCGCTCTGGCCGGGACGTCTGCGGTCCAGTTCAAGCTGAATGTCAGCTTCTGTCAACTCCAGACCGGGAGGACAGCCATCGATGACCACGCCTATGGCAGGACCGTGGCTCTCGCCCCAAGTTGTGATTGAGAATGCTTTTCCAAAGGTGTTGCCCATCATGGTATCCAGATATGCGATTTGTATATATAAACGTATATTGACTAATTGGACTGAGTTGAAAAAATAATAGAATATTTCATCTATACCAGATTCCATTCCCTGGATTTTGTCTTGGTTAAAACCTATTTTTCCTTGTCCTTTAGTATATTCTCAAGCTCTTCCCTTTGCTCAGGAGTAAGCTCTCCCATGGCCTTCTGTGACTCGAAGGTCATCTTCCTGATAAACAGGTTCTCAAGCATAGGCAGAATATGTTGCGTCTGTTGCTTACTCTCATACCCGGCCCTGGCTGTATCCCTCATCAAGGTAAGTTTTTCTACAGTCATGCTGCCCTGCCCAAGTCCCGGACAGTCCATATCTATAATAATATAATTCTTGCCATTATAACCCAATGGGAACGAACGACAGGAAACCGGCCTGTTATCACCCAGTGTGCACTCGCTCTTTTCAAGGTCATATAATGCACACACAGTCCTGTCATCTTTTGTCTGTTTGTCCAGTTGAATAGCAACAGAACCAAAATCCCCCTCAATAAACAAATGAGGCAGTACCTTGTACATCAACCCATGTTCCATCCAGTCATTTATGTCATCCAGAAATGCCATTACATCCCTTTCACAGCATTTCCCGCATTCCTGGCATTCAAATACGAATTTAGGTTTATCATTCATAATTTCAACATCCTCCTGTAAAGTCCTATTCTGGTATCCCTTTCTAAAAGTAGGGTAATAATATTTGTATAAATCATTGTTTATATTTATCTGCCACAGAGAGCACAGAGGACACAGAGAAGAAATCCTCTGTGATCTCTGTGTTCTCTGTGGCTATTATTTTTGCCCTATTATTTGAAGTGGATACCTATTCTGCTTACAATTAAGATTCAGGTCCGGGAACTCCTGGTGATCTCTCCTGCTATATCAGTGGTCATGATCCTCCTGACCTCATCAATATCCCGGGTCTGCCCCAGCGCCCACATCAATTTCACCAGCGCAACCTCGGGCATCATATCCTCGCCCTCTATGGCTCCCGCTTTAAGGATGTCCCGCCCGGTATCATATACCCGGTCGCACACCCTGCCACTTATGCACTGGCTGGTCATTACGATAGGTATCCCGGCCTCGGTCGTCCGTTCGATATACGGCACCCATTCAGTAGACACATGGCCCAGCCCAGTCCCCTCAATAACAATACCCCTGTAATTGGCAGAAGCAAACAACAGGGTTTCCGGACTTGCACCTGTAGTATATTTTATTAGCGTGCACCTGGGCTCAATATTGGAATTAATGGCCAGTTCCTTCTCCCCCCGTACGGCATGGTCAAGGTAAGTTGTGATCTCACCGGACGGGTAATCCACCCTGCCCAAAGTTTTTGAGTTGATGGACTTAAACGCATCACGCCTGCTGGTATGCATCTTCCTGACCTTCGTTGCCTTGTGGATATGGCAGAAATCGTCCGAGGTTGTCCCGTGCATGACTACAGTAACCCCGGCAATATCGCTTGTAGCCACCTTTGCTGCACAGATGGCGTTCATGGCATTGTCACTGCTGGGACGGTCAGCACTGCGCTGGCTGCCTACGAACACAACAGGCACCGGCGTCTCGATCATAAACGCAAGAGCTGCGGCAGTATACATCATAGTATCAGTACCGTGGGTGATAATCACCCCGGCAGCTCCGGCTTTTATCTCATTATATACCTCTTCTGCCAGTTTGACCCAGTATTCAGGCTGCATGTTCTCAGATAAGATACTATAGCAAACCCTGGCATTATAATTAGCGATCTTGGTAAGTTCAGGAATGGCCAGTAAAATATCCTCGGCTGTGAACTGGCTGGTCACAGCCCCGGTCCTGTAGTCTACCTTACTGGCAATGGTCCCGCCTGTGGATAGGATGGATACATTTGGCAGGTCAGGATCATGGGGCGGCAGTTCTACTGTTGCAGCCTGCATATCCTGTTTTTTCTCAGCCAGCTCCATGGTAATATTACCAGGATCAAATCCCACGTTATACCCGTTCTTCAATTTAATGACAGCACTGTCCGTGATCGAGGGCATAAGTACACCGTCAAAAGTGTGATTGCCCTGTTTTACAAGTACGCTGTCCCCTTCTTCTACTGTCATGTATTACCTCTTTCAATAAATGAATCCTTAATGTTATCAAGCTTCTTCATGGCATCCTGGACAAAATTGGTTTTTTCCATTAGCGTATTAATATCCAGCGATAACTGGTAATTGCGCTCTTCTATCATCCTGCTTACTTCAACTGGTGAGGGACCACCGACTACATTACGCCGTTTTACATTTTCCATGACATCAAGAGCCCCATCAAACATCTCCTGGCTAAGCCCCTCATCCGAAAGTTTCCTGCCTGTTATCTCAAGTGCGATCCTGTCCAGCTCTTCAAGTGTCCTTACATCACTCTTTGACAGCGTACCTACGATCTGGTGTGCAGTCCTGAAGGGAATTTCAGTTGTCCGGACAATCGTATCAGCAAGTTCTGTAGCTGTAGAAAAACCGGTGCCTGTCGCAGATTCCATTTTTTCGGTATTGACTTTCATAGTGGGAAGCATACCTGTCATTATTGTTACTGAACTGATGGTGGTACCGGCCGCCCTCCACATGTGGGGAGTAACCTCCTGCAGGTCCCTGTTATAGCTCATGGACAGTGCCTTTGTGATGGTCAATACAGACATAAGGCATCCGTAAACCGTACCGGTCTTCCCTCTCAGGAGTTCAGCAGTATCAGGATTCTTTTTCTGTGGCATGATGGATGACGTGGAAGCATACTGGTCATCCAGTTCCACAAATCCGAATTCCTCTGAACTCCAGGAAATGATCTCTTCTGCAATCCGGCTCAGGTTTGTCATTATGTTGGAAAATACGGATATGGATTCCAGGATAAAATCCCTGGTACTTACAGCGTCCATTGAGTTTTCAACGATTTCGTCAAATCCAAGCAGTTCTCGTGTACGTTCACGGTTGATATTAAATCCAGTTGATGCGAATGCTGCTGCTCCCAGCGGGGACATGTTCGTCCTCATGTATGCACCCAGTAGCCTCTGGGTATCCCTTGATAGGGCATCGTGATGGGCAAGCAGATGATGGGCAAAGGTGGTGGGCTGGGCATGCTGCAGGTGCGTGAATCCGGGCATCAGGGTCTTTGTATGCTCCCGGGAGGTCTCCAGCATGGTCTTTCTAAGGGTGATGAGTTTATGCATCAATGTAAGCAGTTCGTCCCTTAATCCGATACGGATACATGTAGCGACCTCATCGTTTCGGGAGCGGGCAGAATGCATTCGTCCACCTGTATCCTCGCCTACCAAATTTATTAGCTTTGCTTCGATGGATATGTGTAGGTCTTCGTATGACATGTCAAGCCCTTCAAACCCTTCCTGTTTAATAGTATCCAGGGCCTCAAGGATCAGTACACATTCATCCCTGGTTATGATCCCAACTTCGCTTAACATCACAACATGAGCCATGTCTACTAACAGGTCTGCATCAAATATCATCCTGTCCGCATCCATTGAGGAAAGATAATCCAGGATATCCGGATCTTGTTCTGATCCCAGGCGTCCTCTTCGTAAAATGTTATTCATATCGCACCTATGTATCATACATGATTGTTAAATGGAATAAAGTTTTTGAATAATCCCTTAATATCATGTGCATTGGTCACAATGCGTACCAATTTTTCTATATCTCTTTTTAAGTGCAGGTGACCGATGCAACTGCAATCGGAACTCCCAAACCTGTGTATCGTTTCAGTATGTGACCCGATCGTTTCTGATATTTGACATTCCAGGTCCTGGTCTGTGTGTGTCAGCACCACACCTCTTGGAATGGTATGGGGCAACAGGTAGTCTATATGCCAGCGCCTGGTTGGGTTACGCCCGGCTGCCACATCCAGGTGCCGCCTGATCCTGCTAAAACCGCCGCCACCTCTTGCCGAGCCAGTATATGAATAATAACCGGCAGGGAACTTGATGTCTCCAAGTGCCCCTACTGTTATGCATATTTCTTTTTTTAGTTCCAGTAAAAGCGAATAGATACCACTGCCTTTGGGTATGGTAATATCCGGGTTGTTCATTAGCTATAATTATATGGTGAGGTTTAAACCATTATTGTTTGTTCATTGCTCTGCAGGGGAACTACCAGGTAATTGATCTTGAGCATAAAAAATTATATCATAACTTGCTTTTTATTATTTCGACATTACAGCGGATATTCAGCTTAGAATGTGAACAACTTAAATCCATGGAATTGTAAGTTTTTTTATATTAGTCACGCTTCTTTTTTCTTTGGAAGATTCCGAAGGGACCGGTATTTGTATGGATTTATGAGTTAGATTGAAATTCGCGATTATAATTTCATCTTTGCCTATTTTTGCTTCGCATAATTTAAATGACATATCCTCCTCATCTTTACAGCCTTCTCCTACCAATCGATAAAAGTAATTTTTATTTAATTGTGCAAAAATCGAACTCCCTCCAAAAACCCCTGTGTTTGCCATTAATATATACGATGGATTTTTTGTAACATGATTATTAGCTTCAATATGAAATCTGTCAATTGCGCCGTTAAAAGAAGGGCAAATTATGAAATCAACATCAATATCCCTGAAATAATGAGCAAATCTTTCAAAATCTCTGCATATAAGTATTACAAATTTTCCAAATTGTGTTTCGTATTTGTAAATACTATCTCCAGGTATCATTCCACTTTCCCACATTTCCTTGTCTTCAGGAGCGGCTGGTGTAATCTTAGATTGATAGATTAAGTTTACTTTGGATTTCATTATAACCGGACAGGTATTTTTATTATCTTTGTAATAGCCCCCACTGATGACTATCATATCAGAATATTTTTTCTTTATTTCAGGAATCCATGCTTCAAATAAACATAGTTCAGGAAGGCAAACGATATTAGCACCATCATTTTTTGCTATATCAAGTCCTGAAAAAATCTTTGATTTAACCATTTCTTTATTTTCAATAACAAATGGAAATGATTTTGTCAATTGATAACAAAATTGAACAATAGCAACTCTAACAACTTCTTGTTGAACTTCACAAATATGAACAATTCGAATTCTGGGAATACTAAGATTTGTTGAGATGAAATCAAAAATTTCAGAAAATGCCATAACCTTTTCTTGAACATCCATATTTTCAAGAGATTTTAATTTATCACAGGCAGATTTCTTTTTGTCTTCATGCGTGATATATTCACACCACTCTTTTGCTGTGTTAATTATCCTTCCAAGTCCAATCTCCAGATCAAGTGGATTTTGTAAAGATAATTCATGGGTTTGCCTGCAGGTTCTTTGTCCAAAATCCATTAAAGGAGTGTCTTTTGTAGATTTGTAGATTTCCTTAGAACGTCTTTGGATCTCAGCTATTTTCCCTTTAATCCTATCATCAATAATTGGAAGTCCTTTCCTGATTAGCTTCGATGCTCCTGGTGCTATCTCCTCTGTATCCTCAAGAATATCTGCAACGCGTTCACAGTACCGCCTGTATGCGTTAAGATCACATTTCACGGAAATGAAATCCTTTTCATTTAAGTTCTGCACCTCCTTCAGCGCATTTCCGAGGTTTTCCACAGCTTCAATCAGTTGTTCTTTACTCTCTGAACCTCCTACTGCGCTTTTTGCCTCGGAAAGATAATTTTGAACTTCAGCCTCAATGTCTTCTTTCTTGAAAGTCAGCATGTAGAATGAACGATAAAATGGGAGGCAAAACTTTGCAGGATTAGAATGAGTCTCCTGCTGTAAGGATTTTTCAAAATATTGGATTGCATCTTCCATCTCTTTCTTGAAGTTTTCTTCATTGTTTGTACTAGCTGCTTTAAATATTGAGACTTTTCCCATGGAGTGGTATGCTGATGACAAAATAAATCTATATTTTTGTTTGAGTTGACGATTCTCATATATAGATATTTGAGTTTTGGGAATTTTATCAAGATTAATCGTTTTTTGAACAAGTTGGAGTAAATCATCCCATGCGAGCTCTTTTTCTGGGATACTGGGAAATGCCACACCAAGAGCTTCTGCAGCTCCCCATTGTACATTTTCATCCATATCCTGTGTAAGTCGGTGCAGGTCATGCCATGCAAGCTCTTTATCAAGAATATGGGGAAAAGCTATACCAAGGGCTTTTACAGCTTCCAACCGTACATTTTTATCCAAATCCTGAGTAAGCCGATGAAGGTCATGCCATGCCAGCTTTTTATCAGGAATATGGGGAAAAGCTATACCAAGGGCTTTTACAGCTTCCAACCGTACATTTTTATCCAAATCCTGAGTAAGCCGATGCAGGTCATGCCATGCCAGCTCTTTATCAGGAATATGGGAAAAAGCTATACCAAGAGCTTTTGCAGCTCCCAACAATACTTTTTTATCTATATCTTGAGTAAGCCGATGCAGGTCATGCCATGCCAGCTCTTTATCAGGAATATGGGAAAAAGATAAACCTAGTGCTTCTGCCGCATCAGGGAGTACATATCTATTATTATCATATATGAGTCGATGAAGGTCCTGCCAAGCTTGCTGTTTGTCAGTTATATCCCATGTTCTCCAGTATCACACCAGAATTCACAGTTTTCATCCATAAATAATCTTTTCTAACGTCCACTCCTCTCGATTTTCACCAAAATAATACTTCCTTAACTTTTCCAGATGTAGAACAGAATTCCAAACCGTGAACATTATATAATTGTTATAACATATAGAACAAATCATTGGAGAAAGGTGAAATTGAAAATTACGACCATGACGAATACGCAAAAAAACATTATGGATGCATTCAATTGCAAATATTTTGGAATGAACAAATACTTGAAATCGATCGGGGTCAAGAATGTGTGGAACAGATTTTAAAAATGGTACGGTCTACTGATGGCGGTTTAAATTCATAGTGACGAAGATGGGTTATATAAGGAAAAGATAAACCTAACGCTTTCGCTGCACCAAGGCGTAAAAATTTGTCATTGTCATATGTGAATCGATGAAGTTTTTGCCACACTTGTTGATTATTAGGAACATATGGTAATATCAAACCAAGAGCTGATACTGCGTGCTTTCTAACATAATTATCCCGGTCCTGTGTGAGCTGTATTAGATCTTCCCACGCTTGATCTTTATCAGGAATATGGAGGAAAGCTGAACCAATGGCATCTGCTGTGTCCTCTCGGACTACACTTGCCTTGTCCTGTCTAAGACTATGGAGGTCTTCCCAAGCTCTTTTTTTATCAGAAAGCTCAGAGAAATTCAAGCGGAGTTTATAAACCCCCCCTCTACGTACATTAATATTGCCATTCTGAATCATCTTGTAAATCTTTACTTGATCTTCCATTTCCATTTCCATACACCTATAATTACCATTACTATGTCACATTATTTAATGTAATCATTCGATAGTGGTTATCAGCATTTTTAGATTTTGTCATAAAATTAGCATCAAACAGAATCTCTATAGACTAATTTTATCGTTTTGACTTAAGATGCTATTATTGTAAGTTAAAATAGTTTTATTTAAATATGTTGATAAAAAATATTAGTAAATCTGTTTCCACTTTTCCACATTGTCTTTTATTTTTATTATTTCGTGTTCAATTTTCAATGCTATTTATCAAGCTGGTTCAAGTCCATCTCAACGATGCACAAAATAGCCATCCCGCAAGTCACGGACTCCGCACTGGAATGTGCGAAGCATCCGAGTGGATGCTCGATGGTTTGATATTTCAGTCGGTTTTTTTTTCAGTTTCCATTCAGGCGTAAAGTTTGCCCTAATTCTATAGCTTCTTAATATTTTTCTCAACGAGATGTTCGTACTTGTTAAACAAATGTAAATTCTCAGGGTCCCAACCCTCTTGACGATAAGAGAGATCATCTAAAGCTATTGCTACCGCTAGTTCTGCAGCAGCAAATATGTTCTCGGATTCTATATAATATGCTTTTCTAGCTTTTTCGGTTCTCAAAAGAACAATCTCAAGGTCAAGAAGCTTTGAGTATTTCTTAACATCTAAATCTTTAATGACGATCGAAATATGCTCATCAGTACTTTCATTTTTAAAATCAGGGAAATGCCATTTTAAAAATGCTCTAACTGTATCTAAGTTGATTTTTTGTTCTAAGAATTCTGTTTTCTTGTTAAGTTTGCTATTAACTTGGCTTAAATACGATTCACGTTCAGTGCGAATACGATCAAATTGATCATCTGCCGTTTCGAATAATCCCACCAATGAATTAAGTTTCCTACTCAAAATTTCAGGGACTGCAACTTTTTCTTTATAGGATAGATGATGTCCGATTATTGCCCAAGCATCTTGTAAAACAGTACGAGTTTGAATTTCGCAGACTAGACCCTTTAGATCATCATAACGAGCGCCAGAAGATCTTCGTCCTAATCTAACAAGGAAGTGAACAGCACTATAACCAAACTTATCAGTACCTTGAATTTCAACCGTATCAACCTCTTCAATCACTTCAAATTCAGAGTGAATGATTTGTTTGAGTATTAGGAAATCACTTTTGTAAAGATAAACTAACCTAACCCCAGCAATGTCAGTTATTTCAGAAAATGGATCCTTATATTTTTTTCGAATAATTTTTTCTGCGAAACTGTCCAAACTTTTAGATCTATATGTAATTGAAGAAAATTCTATCTTCGATTCTCTTATATGCTTTTCCAGAATATATGCCACTTCTGCACACAGTTGTTCATATTGTGGGAGTTCTCTAATGAAATGTCTTATTAGTTCTGGCTTGTCGTCCCAGACTTTTATAAGTTCACGAGATTCATTCGAAGTGGAAATAATGCTCGCTCCTTTCTTCAATTAAATTCATAAAGTTTATTAATTTTAACATTTTAAAGTTATTGTGTAATTTATTCTTTATGCTTAAATATAACCTTTCATTTTTCAGAGATTGTCGGAAAAGTCTAATTTTCGAATATTTTAGCTTTACTGTCTAAACTTGACCGGGTGCAGCATAGTGATTTAGTTTTAACGATATTTCAGGAAGTTTCAATTTAGACGTTTTTCAGGTACTTTTCCGACAATCTCTTTCAATAATCAACAATGATTCTTATCATTTTTCATATGCGCCTGATTTTTAAGTTTAAAGAGGTTTTGGCTCTTTATCCCCATCTCTCCGAGCATGAAACCCTATTGCCGCAGTCAACGACCCCGGACCAGAGGTCTGAAGGCATCGAGACGATGCTCAATCAAGATTTCAACAAAGAATATCAATCTAATAAGGTTTAAAATCTAAAAAGAATTTAGCTTTATATCCCCAACTTTTGTAATATCATTTCTCCAAGTTGATCAGAATCCTTTGTTGTTAAATCTACATAACCTATAGTTGGTTGTATTCCAGGGATTTCTGTGTCATCAAATCTTGCTGGTAGAATATATTCTTCTTTCTCTTCAATTGCTTTTGCCAATGCACTTCTCCTTTCATGACTAGTCCATACTTTATTTGCATAATTTTTTGATATGAACATTACACAATACCGTGCACTTCCTCTGTAAACTTTATCAAGATGCTCAGCTAAATCTTTGCCCCATAAAGTTGCTTCTTCATATTTGTCATAAAATACATTGATATTTTTACTCTTAAGATACCATGCTACTCTTTCAACGTAATCTCGGTCTTCTCCTGCAAATGATAAAACAACTTCATATGGGTATTCTTGTGGAGTAAAATCTTTATTTTCTCTGAATTTTATTGCTTTGTAGACAGATTTTCCTGATATCTGCGAAGAACCTTGCAACCTATATCCATCTGGCTCTAAAAATTTATTAAATTCAGATAATGTCTCTGAAACTTGTTCATCATCCCGTAGAACAACTGGATGTAAACAAGTTTCTAAAAATTTTAAAAATATTTCATCATTACATCCCAATAAATCAAAATATGAATACAGCAGAAAATCTTCATCCCAATCGTAATTGTTAACCATATGCTGCCATATATCTCCCTCAGCAGTTTTAAATCTATAATCCGTAGAAGGCAAAGATGATAAATCCCAAATTCTTTTTAAAAAATCTATCAGACCAATACTACCATAAAATGGATATCCTCTTATAAATAAAAAATCTAAGATATTCCTTCTTGTAATTTCTGTGATATTCATAACTATCTTTCTAAAACCGTCTGCATCGCTTGGCGAACTATCAGTTTTTCCTCTTAGTGCAACCCAATATATATTTTCGATGTAGAAATCTGAGTCAGCCACATTTAATTCTTTTACTGCTGCTTCTATTTTATCAATTTCAGTTTTATATTTTGGTAAATTTTTGAGAATTATCCTTGGTGCATGAATTTTGAGTGTATAAAGTTCAAAATTTTGATCTCCTCGAGTAAAAGCTAAATCTATAAAATCATAGGAAAATTCGCATTGTTCAATGAGGCTGGCAGCATCGAAATCTTCGCCCTCTCGAAGCCAATTTTTTACATCTTCAACTTCAATCATAGTTCTTTAGTTTGTCAGCATTTCAATTTGTTTCTATTGCCATAACGAGCATGACTTTCTATCCATTCTGCAGTCACGAACTCCGCAATAGAATTGCGAGGCATCATACCTCACTGGAGGTCGTGTATTGGGTTGAGCACGGATGGAGGTGGAGCGGGCTGATTTAGCGAAAGATAGGAGACTAAAAATTAGTAAAAGACCGTATACTTTTTTGTATCGTCTTTTTCTCTTTTAACAAACTCCATTTCAGTATTGGGTCAGCACTCCAGAACTTATCTTTTCCGGTTTTTCTTCTGAGATACACATACCCGGCTTCCTCTAAATCTTTTATATATCCAGAGATATTTGACCTTGGCAAGTCCAGCAAATCAGAGAGATTTTTGTTTGTAATTTCTTCTCTTTCAACTATCTCCATCAAAACATCTTTTGCTCTCGGTGCTATTTTTTTGGAATAAAATCTTTTTTCAAGAACAAATTTGAGAGTTTTAGCTAAATTATTCTCATCAAGTATTATTGGTTTCTCTCCAGTTACTTCTTGTACTGCGGCTGAGAAACTATTCAAAATATGTCTAATATTGCCGCCCCATAAGTCAAACAATATTTTTAGACAATCTTTTGTGAAAGGAATGACATATTCTAAGTCTTCAATTCTCATAGCTTCAAACCTTTTTTTAATTAATTCATCCATTTCCTCTAAAGTAAATACTTCAATAATAATAGGAGCATCAGTCATGATAGATGAAAATCTTGGTATACTGTTGAAATACGCTTTTACTGTTAGATTGCCAACAAATACAAAATGCACCCCTTCAGTTTGGAAAAAATCTCTCAAATTCTCAAAAAGTTCTTTTATATTTTCTTCGGATAGCAATTCTATATTGTTATAATGTATTATAATGTCGTGTCCCGTTCGCTCATTGATTTCTCGACAAATTTGTATGAAAAATTCGGTTAGACTAAAAGAAGTAATATGGCTTGTTATTTTCCTATCTTTGCCATAGCTTCCACCAATACCTGCAATTTGTAAACTCAAATTAGTATCGCTAAACCCTACGTCTGTAATGGATTCTAATTTAGAATACGTTTCCTCCCCTATTGATCCAGGTTTCGATACTTTTAGTGTTGCAAAAATCGCAGCTAATGTATTAAGAATAAATATATCGGAATTCCAATTGCTTTGTATTGCTATTTCTTTAAAAGGTGTAAAATATCCCTTCTCAATTGCATAGCGTCTTACTACGTTAACAAAGCTTGTCTTGCCCACTCCAACCTCGCCATAAACTAAAGTTCGAGACCCTCCCTTTGAACCAAATATTTGTCCTAACTGTTTAATCTGTTCATTTCTTCCGATAAAACATTCTAATGGTATTATGCCGCCTTTTACTAAAATGGGTGCACTCGAAAAGGGATTACTTCGTACGCCGTATAATTCCCAAATATCTCTTATAATCTCGATTGTCACACTACCCATATTATATTTGATTATTTAAAAAGGTGTTGGATAGTTACATGAATCCATGTAACAAAGATGTAACTATATCTTATGTTGCCGGTTTGAAAATAAATTCACGTTGTGATAGTCTCATAATCCGCTCCACAAACTCCTTTCGAACACACGCTCAACCTGACCTCGAACAACGCACTGCCCGACTCCTGCAGTCACTACGGTATACCCCGTACAAATGTACCGGGCCTGTATATAGCGATTTTCCGTATTTATCTCCTGTTATGCTCATATGTATTATGTGCCGAGATATATTTTTCAACCACGTCCCAGCCAGAGCCCACAGAGCCGTGGAAGCAACTTGGAGCCCAGAGATGGTCACCACACCATTCCTTCAAATGAGGAAACTCCTTCCTGAGCACCCTGCTACTTCTACCTTTGATCATCTTTGATATATAACTTACGGAATATTTTGGCGGATATTTCAGAAATATATGAACATGATCTGGATTAACCGCCATATCTATAATCTCGATATCAAGTTCCTTACACGTTTTTCTTATAATCGCCTCAGCCACCATCCCCACATCGCCCACCAACACCTTACCCCTATATTTGGGAGAAAACACCAGATGGTCTGTAAGTAGCGATACCGTGTGCCTGTCGTGCCTCAACTTCTTTGACATACTGAATGAAGATGAAGTTGTAAAATAAGAATGAATGGCAAAAGTGCGGTGAAAGTATTATCTTCTCACAGCTTACTCCCCCTCTCCGCAGCATCCACAGCCCGATGCGCCAGCAGCCGGACCATAGGCTACTTACCCACCGCACACAGTTCATACACCACATCCGGCACCCTGTTGTGGAGTTTCCTGAATCTGTCAATGGCAGTCCGGGTGCCCCATTCCATTATACTCACACCCTCCGGCATATGGCATGGGTTATAGAACTCCACATGGGGGATTTCCGAACGTGTGAAACGCTCAGCAGACCGAATCTTATCCCTGCCAGGATCAGTGAAATTACTCCCGCCGCATAAAAGCAAATTGTGATATAATTAACCTATGGTGATTTAAAACAATGACAAGCATTATTATGATTAAAGCGAATTAAAAAGTATGAATCAATCAATTACAGTAGATGATATATATCAGGAGTTAAAAATAATAGAGCAAAACATGGTAACCCATGAAGATTTAGATGCATTAATTGACACTGTTGAGATTATCAGTAATCCAAAAACCATGGAAGTTATTCATAAAAGTGATATGGACATTAAAGAAGGACGAGTTAAAGAAATATCTTCAATAGATGACCTCATTAGCGAGTTGTGAAATATGACATGGGTGGTCATGAGAACAGATACATTTCTTGAATCCTTTAAAACCGTAAAAAAGAATAAAGATGTTCTTGCAGAACTTGATAAGAAGTTAATTAGGCTGAGTGAAAATCCATTACAGGTTGGTGGTTGGCTTTCGGGGGAATTACATGGCAAAAAATCAACAAGAATTGCTAAAAGATATCGCCTAATTTTTACACCAGATGAAAGGGAAAGAGTAGTTTATCTTAATTGGATAGATCATCGAGAGCATGTGTATTAGGAACTACGCACATTCACTATATCCCGGACTTAACAAGCTGTCGATAATCCAAAATCTCTATAAAAAGGAGGAGGAATAGGGCTTTAAATTTGAAATGGAGGGATATAATTATTACTGGCAGTAATTGTCGGACAGCCTGTTAAGTCCAGGGCCTGTTTATAATACTCCACATCACGATTTTCTATCTTGTCCGGCGATATATTTCTCAACAACTTCCCAGCCATGCCCAACACTTCCATGATAGCAGCTTTGTGCCCATAGACTTTTTTTGCAACATTTTTTCAGTTCAGGGAATTCCTGCCGCAATATTCTACTGGTTCTACCTTTTAGCCTCTTAGCAATAAAACTTACGGAATACTTTGGTGGATATTTAAACAATATGTGCACATGATACGGTTTTACTACTACATCGATAATCTCAATAAAATATTAAATTTGAGTTGGGGCAGGCGTATAATATCTAAAAGCATGCTCATAGTAGTTCATTAAGAATATCTTTACTTATTCCTGCTTGTTTTAAAATCTCAAGTAATGTTCCTTTTGGCAAATTCTTTTTATGAAATGGTACAACAACCCTTCGTTTTGTTTCCGGATGGTAGAAAATATGATGGCTTCCTTTAACCCTATCCAGTATGAAACCATTCTGTTCGAGTATCCTGATAATTTTCTGGGGACTAAAGGGATGGAAGTTTAGGCATGAGCCTCCACTGTTAAAGTATATTCTAAAACCCCTTCTTCTGTAGGTATAATTTCACCATGCTCTTTTAAACTCTCTATGTATAACTCAATAGATTCCTTTGCCATGTCTATCGCTTCTTCTATTGTTTCCCCGTATGTGACACAGCCAGGAAGTGAAGGAACCATTACTGTATAACCACCCTCAGGTTCTTTTCTCAGTAGAATTCTATAATTTAATACTTTCATACTATTCATTCATGTCGTTTATTGAAATAATCTTTTTGCCCACCGTTAGATGTCCAAACTCCATAAATAACGCTTGAAACACACTTTTACTCCCCCCACCTCCTAGCAATCTTCACAGCCAGCCCCGCAGCATCCACAGCCCTGTGCGCCAGCAGCCGGATCATAGGTTACTTACCCACACCCAGGTCATACACCACATCCTGCACCCTGTTGTGGCGCTTTAGGTATGTCTCAATAGGAGTCCGGGTGCCCCATTCCATAGTACTGACACCCTCGGGCTCGTGCATGCACTTAAATCTCGATAGATTCCAGCCTCAAAAGTTCCAGTTTAAGTCCTACTCCCAGGGAATAGCCGCCAGGCCCGTGTTTTGAGACTATGCGGTGACATGGGATAATTACAGGCACCCTGTTCGACCCAAGGACGTTTCCGACTGCCCTCACTGCTTTTGGCCTACCTGCCATACTGGCAAGCTGGGAATAGGTAATACAAGTGCCCCAGGGAACGGACCTGGTGGCAGTAAGCACTTCCTGCTGGAACGGTGTGAAACCTGACAGGTCCACATCATAGGATGAAAAATCGACGTTCTCTCCCATGAAGTATCTTTGCAGGTCAGAAGTTACCGGCAGGGTTATACTCTCGTCACCAGGACGTTGCTCAAATAACATCACAGACCTGACAGACACAGGATCTGCTTCCACAGCCACCCACCTTTTCACTTTGTTAGCAAAAAAGCAATCCGTTACATATTTCTCTATGATCATATAATATACCAATCTGAATCGTCTGTTACATGGACATTTGTTCTCCGGATATCTGTTACCGTATCATTTGAAGTTGTTACCGCATCATTTGAAGTTGTTACCGCATCATTTGAAGTATCCAGGCCAGTTGCCTGGCAGATAGCTTCATCGAGATCCCTCTGGTATTCCTGGTGATAAAGACTTCCGAAGCTGAATTTCAAGGCAGGGTTATGGAGTTGTTCCATTGTCCCGGATTTTGGTACAATGTCCACCTTGACCTGGCTAAGTTCCACTGCCTTTTCCATAGCCAACCTGAAATCACCCAAACAATACGCGATCCTGTGTCTGTAATGCTGCTTCGTTAACTCAAGATAACGTGCCAGTCTCTGGCTCTCTAACTTGTGGAATTCCCGTTTGACCTTTGGTATGTCACACCGTCCCAGCATGAACTGGTAATCCATAAACGGATATTCGGTATCCAGTTCCCTGGGCGTTACGCCGCAGGTACCAAATACCACTACGTGGACCCGGTCGTGAGTGAGATGCCTGAATATGATACTGTCAAACATTTTGTGGGACGGACTGTCGTGATATGGTTTTGCTTTCGAACACGGAACGAAGATGCATATCTCCCGCTTTGGGGGTTCATATTCGGTGAGAACCCATTCAACAGCCCTGACCATATCAGGGTGTTTTATTACATTTTCACCTATCAGGGGTTCAGCAGATCGTTCATGTTCAGGTATTATCACTTTTTCACCACAAGTACTGGTATGTGTGATATTTTAAATGGATCTATTCCAC
>Ga0255420_10047_pt1 | contig 23885 bp, 23 predicted proteins | sample ANMaggSeSYBR02I3_FD_182630 | JGI IMG/M metagenome (GOLD analysis project Ga0255420, IMG submission 182630) | Sediment cell enrichment communities from methane seep in Santa Monica Basin, California, United Staets - ANME aggregate JGI... | ecosystem: Environmental > Aquatic > Marine > Cold seeps >...
TTTGACGCACGGGCAGATTAAAGATTTTGAAACGATGTATGACTACATCACTAAAATGGGACTTGAAGAAAATCCACCTCCTTTGGATTTGGATACAAAACCAAAGAAGCGAGGTAGAAAGAAACAGACCAAACCGAAAAATTTACTGGACCGATTTGTAGGCTACAAAGGCGATATTCTCAGGTTTATGTATGATTTTGATGTCCCATTTGATAATAATATAGCAGAGAGGGATGTCAGAATGATGAAAGTACAGCAGAAAATATCAGGTACTTTCAGAAGTGTTCAGGGCGCATGTTCCTTTTGCCGCATTAGAGGGTACATTTCTACTGTGAAGAAAAATGAGCTTTCTGTTATTGATGCAATTGGAGCTGTTTTCAATGGAAAGCCATTTGTTCCATTTCTGGATAGTGTATAAAGTGGATATTTTAGTTTCGGAACTGGAGAAACTAAATGAGTTGGACAAAATTAGAGAAGGGCTGAATAGTCACGTATAAAATTTCTATTTCAATAAAACCCCTGCCGTAGAGCGCGGTAAACAACTCTTTCAATTTGTCTTTTTTCTCGGCGTCAGGTTTGAGCAGTGGATATGGCTTAAATACGCTTCTGGCTTTTTTCTCAACCTCTTCACGGTCAAACTTGCCTTCGCGACAGGTAGTCAGTATCTCATCAAAATAATCAGAGATGGTACGAATAACAAAAGTTTCACCAATATCTGTGGTGGTGATATGAATTGCTTTTTCAAATATTTTCAAAAAATCTTTGCGATAACATTCTTTTTCTTTTTCACCCAGCATATCATTGTTATCAAAATGCTGATGATAGGATATAATCGCCTCAAAATAATCTTTGATAACCTTTAGACGCCCGTTTTTCAAGGCGCTTTGGTTAGTGTAATTAGACTTTAATTCACTGTAACCCAGATAAATTCCATTCACAAATAGCACAATATCCGGGCGGAAAGAAAATATCTGCTTGCCGTTATAGCTGTATTTATAGGGCAGTTCCTGTACCACTGAAAAGATATTCTCATCGAATAGTGCATTGTTATGGATTACACTGTCGCCTGTGTAAAACAGGTACAGTTTAATGCCCTGCAAAGTGATGGACTTATTGGCATTGATGAACAACGCCATGTTACGGCTACTGTAACTGCGCTCCTGGATGAGTTTGATCAAGTCCTTCAGCAGTTTATCTTTGTCACCACTGTATTTTTTCAGTAAGGTTTCGTAAGGCTTTTTATTCAGCTCAGTCTGGGAGATGAACTCCTGCAAGTCTTCTTCTATAATTAGTGAATTTGTTACCGTATTGGGTTTTACCTCGCGGTAACCAAGACCTTCTCTGAAAAACGGAATCAAAAACTTATCTTGCAGGTGTAGTTCGTTCATTATTCATTCCCCTTATGTTCATTGCGTGTGATATAGCGTTGTTTGGGACTTTTTGGTTTATCAGGGATGGTGAGGGCGAGTTTTCCTTCTTTGATAAGAGGATTCAATATTTCTTTTCGGAAATAGTCACGATTTTTAAGGTCAAGAAATGACTGTATCTCATTACGGCTTCGTGGCTCTATACAGAATTGGAGCACTTTTTCAGCTTGCATGGTAGCTTGCATGGTAGCTTGGTCGGTTAAAGCAGTCTGACCACTTGTTTGACCACCCTCTAAGCTCTCCTCAAAAGGAAAAGTGATGCGAATAAAGTTTGGGGTAAATGTGAATATAGAGCGCGGGTATTTGCGCAGAATGCGCGGTACACCTGATCCAAGGTATTCAACCATCTCAAGGTCTTTAAAAATCCGCATCAGTTCTTTGTTGCGCGGAACCGAGTATCCCATAAAGAACTCATCTTCATCGAATTCCGCTGGAAGTCCACCTGCGGAAGTTATCTCCAATCGGTTCGGGAAGAGTTCAAACTTGGGTGGTATTTCGTTGGTGTAGTTGTTGTGGATTATGGCATTGATAACTGCTTCACGAAGCGCAACCGGATCGATGAGTTTGCGCTCCTGCCGTTTTTGAGGGGTGATTTTGGCAAAGGTTTTGTTTTCGATCTCCAGTTTAGCCAGAACCTGTTTGGTTGCCTTGATAAGAGAGCAGTAGCCGTACTCTTCGTTCTCGATCAGATCCACACGGTCAAGGCTGGAATATTTTGCAACCTTTATGGAAAGCCCATTTGAATCAGATAGCAGATAAGCAGCATAGTTTAGCTCACCGTCTTCGGTAAGCAGTTCAAGATTATGGGCGAATTTGTCGTTCAGTTTTAGGTGTGTCTCACTGTAATAGATTTTCAGTTGCTCAAAGGTGAGGTCTTTCTTGCGAGACTTTATCGTCCCGATGGAACTACGGATCCTCTTTGAAAAAAGATCTTCGATCATGCGTACCGGCATCGGTTCTGATGCACTGCCAACCCGAATAAAACAACCTCGTTCAAACATGCCCTGTTTTTTCAAGTAATAGGGTTTTTCAGAACCGCTGGCAATGGTGATTTTGATGACCGTTTTAGTATCGTGTTGTTCAGCAATGACATCAAAAATACCCAAAGCAGAAGGCATTATATTGTTTTTGATACGATCTTTGATTTTAAGTTGAACCGCATCAGGATTGGACACTCCCATTACAGTGCCAGTGGCATCGTCAACTCCAATATAAATATGGCCGCCTTCACGGTAATTGAGAAAAGCCACAACTTCTTTTTCAAGAGAATCGGTGAGCTTTCTTTTGAGTTCGATTCGATTTGATTCTTTCATCACGCCACCTTGATTTTACCTGTGACAACATCATTAATCAAAGTTTTGCGCAGTTCTTTAAGTTTGTCAATCTGGGTGTTGATAGTTTCGATAATGCGGTCAATGTGGGCGGTTTTGGTGTCAAGGTAATCTGCGATGGCTTTTTGTTCGGAGAGTGGTGGTACTGGTGTTAGTGAATCCGCTATTGCTGATTGTCCAAGTCCAACCCGCGTAATACCTTTTGCAGATATTACAAAACGAAATCCATAACTTTTAGATTGAAACAGCCTAAATAAATAATATCCTAAAAGCATTTTTTCTTTTGTTCTGAATTGTGCTAAATGATAACCACAAAGAACACCTCCGAGCGTTTCAGTTGCCAGCGCAGGTATAGCAATATCATCGCACGTTTCAGAATCCTTTGTTATCAACACATCACTTTTCTTGATTGTAAATCGCTTGATTTCAGACTCATCGGCGGTTGCCTGCATAAAGTCTAGCGATGAGTTAATAAACTCATTTTTATAAACATCAACATAATTGCATAACTTCATAGAAATCTCGTTTTCATGGGATTTTTTATCGACGTTGCTATTTTGAATTGTTGTTAACTCTTTCAGCCTTTTCAGCTCCCAATGCTCTGGTATTTCCCCTATCCACTCAACCCCGCTATCTTTCATCGCCACGGTTTTATCCAAACCACGGGTGACGGTTTCGTTAATAAGGGATTGCTTGAGCTTGCCATATTGGGTCGCCTTCTGGGTGAGCAGGTCTACTTTGCGATCAATCTGCGCGGTTTTGGTATTGAGGTAGGCGGCGATAGCTTGTTGTTCTAGAAGAGGCGGAATAATTGATATTAGTTTAGCAATATTGAAAATGGAAATCCTAGGTAAACTCGCACCTTTAACGTAAATGCGAGCCTGATAACGCATAATAGGTGATGATAAAAAATAGCAAAGGTAGAAAGAGTTACTCATTTTCAAATTTGGCCGAACGATAATAAAAGAAGAACCAACCACAATATTTCTATCTTCATCTATCACTGCTGTTTCAGATATAGTTCCATCTTTGCTATATAAAACGTCATATTTTTTTGGCTGACATCCATTAAGAACCAATTTTTTGTAATCAATATAAGAAGTAAATAAACAATTCTCAAAATCCAATATTCCATTATTAAGATTTACTACTGTTAAAAAAGGATAGTCATTTGATGATAAATCTGGTGATGTATGAGCTCCATCAGTTATTTTTGTGCAAAATCTTTTAAGATGAGATATTTTCCAATGCTCCGGCACTTCGACCAACCACTCAAGCCCACTATCTTTGTAAGCATCATATCGCTTCATTACAACCTTACTCATACTCCCCTCCAGTAGTCAACAATCGCACCTCTCTTAATATCTATGCCTCCAACTCTTTAATATGAGGGGGAAAAAGCTTGTATCTGCTGGTAAAAATCTGTTGATTAAAAGGGTTTGTAAAAAAGGTCGCAGATAGTGCGACCTTTTGCTGGAGACCTTCAGATTGGTCGCAGTTTATGCGACCTTTGTATGTTACATAACAGGTTCTAAAATACTTCAGACTGGTAACCGAAAATCCTTTCCCGAATTTAAGAGTCAGTTTCTCTGAAAGTTTCTTAAGTAAATTATCACCATAAAGGGCACGCTCTCTTCCAGCCTGCTGTTCCTCTACAATTTCACGTCCGATACACCAATATGCAATTACCATTTCACTGTTTACTGTCCGAATGACAGTTGACCGCGCCTCTTCTATTATTGAAACAATGCGAGAGAAAATATCCCCCTGATCAGACTCATGAATAACTGGCGTTATATCACTATTACCACTCATAACACAAGCCCCGCTTCCAACTCCTTCAACTCACCATCAAGCACATCAATCTCAGCCAGAATATCCGCCACTTCGCGTAGTTTCTCTGGCTTGTAGAAAATCTTATTGAAATTCAGCTCCACACCCACCACATTTTCTAAATAACTAAACGGCTTGGTGATGTATTTCGCCATAAAGTCTGCAATTTCCGCTTGATTAGCGGCTTCGTCTTTATGAAAGGGGATGATCTCATAATCTTTCTGGTAATCCGGCGTGAGCTCAACGCTGATCTCGATGCACTCTGGCTGATTTTTGCTTGCTTTTTTATAGACTGATTTCACCACTATCTTTCCGCAGCCCAGACACTCTTTTTTACCATTCACTTCTTTGATCAGGGTTTCCTGCTCGGCATCAAACCAATACTGTGCCATAGCAGTGGTGATAACAAGTGGCTGTTCTTTGTAATCCAGCGATGCAATAAAGGGCTTGATGTCCTGTGCAAAAGCATCGGCTAATGAATCGTATTGAGCGGCATCAAAGGACGTTATCACAAACTCAGTCAGTTCGCGCTCGCCATTGGTAAGTTTGGTTTGTGTAAGTTTTTTATTCTTCTTGCCTTCCCTTAACTTCGATTCATAACTGTTGCCATGTTCATCTAAATTAGTAAGCAGGATGGCCTGTTTGTTGAAATAGAAAAACTCCTTGTCGAATACTCTGCCGTAATCATTATTCTGGTACTTTGTGAGTGTTTCAACAATCTCCAGGCGGCTGGCTTTGTCCACTTCTCTGCGCTTGGAACCTTTGCTCTTTTTCAGCGGCTTGAATTTTTCGCTCGCGTTGATCAGCATCACTTTATCTTTGTGCTCTGGCTGTTTGTTCTTATTTAGCACCCAGAGGTAGGTGTAAATACCGGTGTTGAAAAACTCATCTGTCGGTAACTGGATCACCGCTTCCACGATATCGCTATCAAGCATCCATTTGCGGATATTGCTTTCTGCCGAACCGGCATCACCACTAAACAGGGTGGAGCCGTTGTGTACCACTACCCCCATGCCGACTGCATCGAGCTTGGAAATAAGGTGCTGCATGAACAAAAGTTGCCCATCGGAGACAGATGGCAGGAATTCAAATCGCTCTGTTTTGTCATTGTTAATGTCTTTTTGGTAGCCCTTCCAGCTCAAGCCATAGGGCGGATTGGCAACGACCACATCAAACTCTTCGTTGTAGAACTTGTCCTCTACCAGGGTATTACCATATTCAATTTTTGAATCAGGTCGAAAGCGACTTTCAATTTTAGCAAGAGCGTAAAGCGGGTCGTTCCAGTCCTGACCATAAGTTTGGGTGAGACGTTTGAATTTTTCATTGATACGGTCTTCAACCCCAAACAACAGGTTGCCGCCGCCACATGTACAGTCGTATATTTTAAGCAGTGTATCGGCTTCTTCAATTTTGGAAGCAATGATTTCAGCAATCAACGCAATCACATCATCCGGAGTGTAATGCTCCCCTGCTGTTTCCGCTGAAATGTCTGCCCATTTACGCTTGATGTGTTCCTCAAGCGTGGTGATCTCGGAATTGTTAAACGGTTTAAGATCAATCTCAGCCCATAGTTTGGTGTAGCCCATCAGCACTTTTTTAGCTTTTAGCGTGCTAATCACCCCCTTAATATCAAGGAATTTCTCGCCTTCATTGACATCCACCCCAAGCAAATCTTTTGTTTCACCATCAAAACCATTGAGATAAGCATCAAAATCAATATCGAACGACTTATCATTTTTGCAGATATCGGTTAAGGTCTTGTTGTGCTCAAAAATATATAGGTTGTAGCCTTGCCCCTGATCTTTAATCATATCGTACAGGTCATCTTTGTCGATATTGGCAAAAGCTTCTTCTCCAATTTCAGCTTTTAAACCATCAAACATTCTAACAAGACGGCTTTCAATCATAGCAAGGGCAAAAAATGGCATCATATATGATGGCCATTCGGATTCTTTGATACCACTGCCGCGTAACAAATCAGCGGTTGCCCATATTTTTGATTCGTATTGGAGTATATTCATTTAGTTAAGTCTCTTTTTCCATTTCAATTTTGTAAATGTCCAGGTTGAGTTAAACACAACGGTCTTTATAATTTTACTAAAATATAGTTTTAGCATAAAACACTTGCTAAAATTTATTTATTATGTATTTCAACAATTCAATTTTTTGCACTAATGACTGTGCCCTTTACATGCGATTTCGGTATCCGGTCTTCTGCAATGGGGATGTACCCCAGCTACATGAAATAATGCTAAAAAACTATTTCACTAGCTTATTAATATCCTGTCCAAAAACGGTTTGAAATTTTTCAGCGGTAAATAATAAACTGATTCCAGCCCCCTGCCGCCCCCTCTTGCCTTCACTCTGCCGGGGTGATCGTCTATTCGAGCCGGTCGTTATCCAGATGAAGTTTTGCAGATACGTGATGGCTATCAGATTTTTTCAAGTAGGAATTCATGATCTCTTCACTGGGTTCAACCATCTCAAGTTTTCCTTCTTAGCGTAATTTAGTTAAAAAATTCAATTTTTTCATAGTAGTTTTCGGCTCCCTGATTATTATATGATGTTTTTCAATCTCCTTTATGAGCGGATTTGATCTACTGATTTCTCCAATTTTCACACTCAACCTTGAATTTAGTTGCTCAAGTGCCCATACAGCATTTTTTGTATTTTAAACCGGAGCCGCAGGGGCATGGTTCATTTCGTCCGATCTTTTTCTTATTCTGACTCATATTATTCTCCGGCTCAAATTCCTCTTCCTCCTCTTCTTTAGAATTAATCAAGTGCAGACGTTCGATGTTCTCCATTGAGAAATAGTCAAGTGGATTTGCGGTATTTCTCTTGAAATTGTCTGCATCGAGATCATGGAAAACACCATTTATCGTATCTTCTAGTTCCTCCTCATCTACAAATGGATCATCAATTCTTCCCTCTTTAAATGCTCTATGGATTACAGGCATTACAGATGGATCATGGAATGATGCAAGACCATCTGCAACAATACCAGCAAAAGTGCCGTCTTCAGTGCTTTTCAGCAGCTTTATCAAATGCTGCTTTATCTCATTTTGATGTTGTGGAAATTTTATCCCCAATGCTCCAAGAGCTTCTGTAGCCGTTGACCTTGCAAAAGCCTCCAGAGTTTCATCCTCTGTAAATTCCTTGAGCGGCTCTATGAACTCTTCCCCGAACGCAACCATCAGGCTTGGTACATCTTCCGTCAGCCAGTAATCCAAATCATCTTCATGGTATCGTATTATATCTAATAAAAGCTCAAATGCTGCTTTATTCCTGATAAGAGGGAGTATATGTATGACATGGATAGGAGACCAACCATCTCTTGGACCCCTACGGTGCCAGTATTTGCCGTCCTGTATCAATTTCCTGAGATAGAAAACTGCATTATCCCTTATTGAGATCTCCTGTGCAAGCTGTTTGTTAACAAAAAGCCCGAGTTCGGTCATGATATCTATCAGCACAGTTGTTTGATATACAGGGAGATTATCTTTTATGTCCTCCCACCCAAAACCTGTTTCCTCTCTTATCATATCTGCAAAATCCTTGTATTTATAGGTGTTCATATTTCATTCCTCTTTTTCTGATATTCCAAGTTCATCATACCAATCCCAAAGAACGTCATTGTATCCCCAACCCACATCCTCTGTTTTATCAACAAGTATCTCCAGTCTCGGTCTGAATTTTTCAATAAGTTTTGTATCTCCCCATTCGTTCAGTAATTTTATCGTTTCAATGTAGACACTTTCCAGCCTTGTATAAAAATCCTCATACATATCTCCGTAATCAAGAGTTGTTTTTGTCCCCTGTTCCACATAATATATCATGATGTCGATCAGGCTTTCTCTGGAAGGCGAGGCTTTTTTGAAATCGCTGATGGCTTTTTTCCCAGCTGTCAAATCATTTGAATCAAGAGCTCTTGAAACCTTCGTTTTATAATATTCAAGTAGTTCCGGAAGCTTATCAGGTCTCTGGAATTCTATTTCAAGCCATTCCATATTGTATTTCTTGAGTTTTGCAAGCTCAATAATAAGCCTGATAAGCTCCTTTTTCTCAAATATTTCCAGGGTCTTTTTTAGTTCAGTGGATTTCATTTTTGGACATACTTGATATGTTAAAAATCAAAGAAAATATCATGAGAGCCGCATTTCCTGCATACTGTCGTGGTGATGAGTCCCCTGCAACTGACTTCATTCGTCAAACAAACTCCTCATTTAAAATTTTTAGGTATTCATCCACTAGAGACTTCCCATTCCCGGAATAGGGGCAATCTTCTCACTTTTGATCATTTTTTCAACTTTCCCACTTTTTCATGCGCCCTAATAAACCTATCACAAGCTTCTTTTGTATGTTTTTTCTTTCATACAATCTCTTGAGTCTGATATCTGGAATGCACCCCTTATTCTTTAAGAAATTTAAGCACAACTATTTGAAGTTAACGTCTCCCTCTAATTCTATTGATGGTATATATCTTATCTTCAAATGAAGTCTTTTCTCATTGTAAACAATATCAGTCAAAAGTTGCGACGGCTCACCCAACCGTAGCAAAGCTGCAGTGTATAGCTATTAAGATAAACTATTTAACTTGCAAATGGAATTAGAGTACATCATATTATAGTATTAATATAGACACAATCATTGAGCATGATCAAGGAGTTCGAAGAGATGGAAAATTATATTATTTCAGGTAGATTCAAAGCAGGTATTAGATGGGAGAAATTTACTAAGAAAGTAGCCAGCCAGAATGAGAAAAACGCAGAAGACAGGGTGTATTCCCTTATTGGCAGTGAACACGGCCTGAAGCGCAATTTAATACAACTTGAATCCACAACAAAGGAGTGAATAAGCTTGTCTTCTAATAAAGAGTTATCCAAAGAAGATATCCAGAAATTGTCAAACCAATTCCAGCAATTACAATATCAGGCAGATGCACTATCAGAACAATTGAATATGGTCAGTGCTTCGTTAGCCGATTCCGGTAAAGCCATCAATACCATTATTGGGTTTGAAGGAGTAGAGGACGGACACGAAATCCTGATTCCAATTGGTATGGGTACCAATATCATGGCAAAGCTGTCAAAACCAGATACTGTGATCATGGAAATTGGTGCAGGTATCAGTCTGGAAAAGGATCTGGAAAATGCCAAAAAAAGCCTGGAAATCCAAAAAGAAGAGCTTAACAAATTCCATCAAACCACCCAGGACAACCTGAACCAGATCTTAGCAAAGATGCAGGAGATCGAATCCGTTGTGACAACGGCAGTAAAAGCACAGCAGGCAGGTCAACTAGCACAGCAGACAAATCAAGGTCCGATACAAGGTTCATAAATGTTTAACAGTCTAAAACAAAAACTGAGCAGTCTCAAAAACTCATTCGGTGACGTACTGGATAAACAGGCAGAAGAAGAAGCATCTGGAGATATTCAGCAGGACGGGTCAAAGAGTGTCAATAAAGAAGAAAAGAAAGTGACAATACCAGTAGCAGTTGGAGTCAAACAGAAGGCAAAAGCACTGTTGCTTAATCGTGAGTTTATAATCAGTGAAAAAACGCTGGAAGAACCCTTATGGGATCTGGAAGTGGCACTACTTGAAAGTGATGTTGCCCTGGAAGTTGCTGAAGAGATAGTGGGATATGTAAAGTCGGAACTGGTTGGGAGTAATTACAAGATCGGCGGGAACAAAAAGGATATTGTAGAACAAGCTCTCAGAAAAGCGCTTATCAATGTATTGAACGTGGAGACCCTTGATTTTGATGACTTTATCGAACAGGCAAATAAACCTGTCAATATTGCTTTTGTCGGCGTGAACGGCACCGGGAAGACCACTACTATATCCAAGATAGCAAAGCGGCTGAAAGACAGGGGATATTCGGTCGTATTGGCGGCCGGCGACACATTCAGGGCCGGTGCCATTGACCAGCTCCAGCATCATGCAGATAACCTGGGACTAAAGATGATCAAACACCAGGAAGGCGGCGATCCGGCTGCTGTGATATATGATTCGGTGGAATATGCCAAAGCCCGGAAAATAGATGTGGTTCTGGCAGATACGGCTGGCAGGATGCACACAAATATCAACCTGATGGACCAGTTAAAGAAGATATGCAGGGTATCCCCCCCTGACCTTGCGATATTCGTAGACGAGGCAATTGCTGGCAACGATGCAGTGGAACGTGCCCAGTTATTCAACCAGACTGTACCTATAAACGGAAGCATATTGACCAAGTCTGATGCGGATTCCAAAGGCGGTGCAGCTATTTCCATAGCCCATACCACAGGTAAACCCATATTGTTCTTTGGGGTAGGCCAGGAATATGACGATATAGTCAAGTTTGACCCTCAGTGGCTGGTGGACAGACTGTTCGAGTAAGGTCTGCTGGTTAGGTGGCCTAGGTTGTGAGGCTTTTTATCATTTTTCGGGATGATTTGGAAAACCGCAAAGAGCAAGTGAGACGCAGAGAAAAATAACACCCTTTGCGATCCTCCGAATCCTCTGCGTTTGATCTTTTTTCATGACCTATTTATCCAGAATAAATTAAAAAGTTAGGGGGTTATTTAGCCTAATGGTTGTCTGGTTTTCCGGTATTTTGATCCATGAGTTTATTCAGCCCGGGTCCAGGTTTTGTATATCGAGATCAAAACTGCCGCTCCTGAACCCTTCCATGTCAAGAGTGATATAGATATAACCAAGCTCTTTGAAAACACCTACAATATCATCCCTGTGCTTCAGCACAATTTGAAAATCATCCTCTGTTACTTCAATACGAGCAGTATCTTCATGGTCGCGTACCCTGCACTGGTTTACCCCGATATCAAAAAGATAATCCTCTGCTTTCTCCACCCTTCGAAATCCCTGAACGGTAATAGTCCGTCCATAAGGGAACCTGCTGGACAGGCAGGCCAGTTGAGGCTTATTCCATATTGGTAATCCAAGATATTTTGCCATCTTACGTATCTCGTTTTTGGTAATATCCATGTCTGCAAAGGGTGTAAGTATCCTGTTTTCAATCGCTGTACTGTGGCCCGGCCTGTGTCCTGTTAATTCTGAAGCATTAGTCCCATCAGCTACAACTTCCAATCCCAGTTCACTGGCCAGTTTGTTCAATTCCCTGAACATGCCACTTTTACAGTGGTAACATCTATCAACCGGGTTATTTGTAAATCCCGGTTCATCCAGCTCATTATAAGGAATAATGATATGCCTGATACCTAATGATTTGGCTGTACTTACAGAACTTTCCAGTTCCCGTTCCGGTAGGGCCTGGCTGTGTGCGGTAACTGCAACACACCTGTCTTTAAGTGCCAGATGCGCCAGTGCCGCCAGTGTAGCGCTGTCCACTCCGCCGCTGTATGCTATAAGTACACCATTGAAGTTTTTGAAATATTCGACCACTTGCTCTATTTTTTCCATAGTGGTGTGATGCCCTGGAACTGTGCTTTCATTCATTGACAGTATTTTATCTGTCAATGTAGTAAGCCTTTTGCCATGTAAGTGACCTAATGTGTACTGGTTGTATAAATGGATGAGATAATGGATGTTGCAACAAGGATACGGGATATGGAGATACGTGGGGCCGGTACCATTGCCAGGGCAGCGGCACAGGCTCTGAAGGACTATGCCCTCGTACAGGAAACCACTATAAAGCAGGAGTTTGACAGCCAGTTATCCAAAGCAGCAGAAATACTTGTATCAACAAGACCCACTGCGGTATCTTTGCCAAATGCCATCAGGATAGTAATGGCATACAAGGGAGAATCAGTAGATAAGGCAAGATCTGATCTGGTAAGGCTGGCCGATGAATTTATAGCCACATCAAAAGAAGCAACCAGGCGCATCGGTCAAATCGGCAGCCAGCGCATAGGCAATGGCAATACTATTATGACCCACTGTAACAGCCAGGCTGCTATATCAGTTATAGCCGAAGCCCACCGCAGCGGGAAGAATATCAAGGTAATAGCTACAGAGAGCAGGCCCAGGTTGCAAGGTCATTTAACAATTAAACAACTTAACGAACTGGGCATAGAGACTACACTGATAGTTGATTCAGCAGTCAGGTACTTTATAAAGGATGTAGATCTGGTGGTAGTAGGAGCTGATGCAGTGACAGCAAATGGGTCGGTGATCAATAAGATCGGTACATCCCAATTGGCGATGGCAGCGCATGAAAGCAGGACAAACCTGATAGTAGCGGCCGAGACGTATAAATTCAGTCCACGTACATTGCTTGGTGAAATGGTAGAAATTGAAGAGCGGGATTTGGGGGAGGTCATTGACTCTGAAAAACTATCAAAAATGAAACATGTTAGAGTAAAAAATCCTGCTTTTGATGTCACCCCTTCAAGCTATATTGACCTTATCTGTACTGAAGCAGGAGCCATATCACCTGAAATGAGTTATATTATCATCCGTGATGTCCTGGGATGGGACGTAAGGGATATGCAGGATTTTGTAGAAAATTAAACCAAAAATCGAGATGTATGAGATGTATATATAAATTCAGATAATATTGGAGGGAAAAATATGGAGAAGAATACAGAGAAGAATATGGAATTAGAACTTATAGTAAACGGAAAGGATATAACAATGAATAAATTTGTGCAGAAGGTTATTGCAGGTATTGTGGGCGGTGCAGTAGAACCCCTTGAAGGTGTGGAAGAAGACTGGACTGACATTGAATTGACAATTACGCGCTAATTATCAGCTCTTTTTATTCAGTTCAAGTTTACCTGTTTTGGTATCAAGGGATATTTCGGTAGACCTGAGATAATCTGCTGATCTGCCCTTCCCGTGTATCAGTAGTTCTACCAGGTCATCGGGTTCATCCATATCAGTGCTTACAAAAAAGGAGTCATATACATCCACGCTCAGGCCAGCTTCTCTGGCAATTCGTAGGTGGTCAAGGAAACTGGTACCATAATAATCCACATGGAATTTTTCAGGATTTCGTATTAGTAAAACATTGGTCCCGCCACCCGAACCGGGAGCAATTACTACGTCTGCCGTCATATTTGTAAGTTCGATAATCTGTTTTTCAGTGACCAGCGGCATATCTGCCATGATAATAAGCACAGTACCATTCCAGTGTCCGGCCGATTTTCTAAGATATTCGTTCAATGCATCGTTCAGGTTTTCCTCATTTAGCAGAACATTGATATTTAACGGAAATTCAGTATCCAGGATACTGGAAAATGAGGAATTCAAAATATCGATTTCATCGAATTTCCCTGATTTTTCCAGTGCACTTATAACATCAAATAACATGCAAATAGCAAGCTCTTGTCTCTGGGTTTCGGAAAGAACTCCTGATAATCGTGATTTTGCATTCTCTTTTTTAAAGGGAATCACTGCTCTTATTGCATCATTGGTCATGGTCTTGAATCATAGACTCACTCTTTTATATTATGTCTGCCGATTTCCCACAGTTCCAGGGCGAGTGATTTGATCTCTTTACAGTTCTCAAGCCCATCCAGCCATTTTTTTGGAATAGCGTCAATTCCAAGATATGCACCGCTAATAGCACCTGTAATGGCAGCAATAGAATCAGTATCACCGCCTGCATTAACAGCAGTGAGTATGGATCTTGAAAAATCCAGCGGGCTTTTAGAAAAACAATAGAAAGCTGAAGGTACTACATCCCGTGTCATCAGGGAAGTACCTATTGTTGCGAATGCATTGAGTTCAGGCATATATTTCATTTTTTCAATGGAATTAATTTTGTTTCCCAGCACCGGGTCATATTTATTAGCCAGGTTGCCAGAGGTCTTTAATATAATATCCGGACTGGTGTTTGTTATGGCAAGAGAAACTGCTAAAGCTACGGCCACTGCACTACCTATGGATTCAGGATGTTTGTGGGTTGGTAATGATGATTCTACTGAGATTTTTTCGATTTTTTTTAAGTTATCCGGATAGAGCAGTCCAATCGGGGATATGCGCATTGATGACCCACATGTGGGTGAATCACCACCTGATTCATTCCATGGGGTGCCAGATTGTAACCGTTTGCATGAATCAAGACTTGTACAGCCCCAACCTCTGTTTGATCCAGGGTTTGATGTGATCATTGCATAATGTTCAACAAGTTTATTTGAGAAAAGCATAGGGTCAAATTTACCAGCTTCTACTATACTGCGTGCAAGGATCAGTGTTTGTTCAGTATCATCAGTATATTGCCCTGGTTTAAGTTTTTCGTTAGGACTTCCTGGCATACCTGGTCCGTAGTCAAATGCGATATTGAATTTTTGTTTTATCTCTCCGGGACTCATGCCTTCTGTTTGCATTCCAAGTGCATCCCCCACAGCACTTCCCAACAGGCAGCCCGTATATTTTTTACTATTCATCTTTAATCGATAGTGATTTTATTTTAAATAAATTATTTGGTCTTATTCTCTTATAAAATATTATTAATATATCAGTTTTGATATATTAATAATATTTTTAAAATATATTTTATTTATTTGGTATATATAATTCTTAATTTATTATTTATTTCATATTGTATATAGAATAGTATATATAATATTTAGATTGTAATTTTTTATAATTTACTTTATAGTAATATATATTTAATCATTATATTTTATATATTATATAATATATATTCTATTTTTTTGCGTTATAAATATCTACAAACAATCACTTAGTTACAATTTTAAGCAAGTCGTCTGATTTTTCATTTTTATAAGCCTATATTTATATATAGTATATCTACCTAAAATACATACCCTATACATGTAATGTATGGTATTAGAGATATAGATGAAAAATGCAAAAATAATTTAAAAAATATGAATTTACTGGTTTTGCAATTTTCTTGTGTTATTAAGCATTCCTATAGTATATGGTCTATCTTGATTATGGTCGATTTTTGGTATATTTTTGTAACAACCCGGATTACATATACTATAGGAATATGACATTTGAGACATAAAACCCCAACATGATCTATAGAAAATATAATCTCTCCGATATAAGGTATTGAATTCGCCGATATTCCTATATTATATGGTAATTATCTCGGAATCAAACGAGTAGTTAGCAGACAATATACTAAAATAACCAATAGTTATATTTATTATTACATTTATTACAATCAATTGATATTTCCAAACAAAACAAATTTATGAATTAATATATATTAAATAATATTGTGTTCATAAAATACTATATAATTAATATTAAATATCGAATATAAATAAATTTTAAAATAACTTTAACAGTTTGGATGTTTATATTTTTACTTAGAATCCATCTAAAGTAATGAAGTTATAAGTCACTCAAAAATATATAGTTCATATACAATAAAAAATTTACAATAATAATTGGGTCAAGCTGAATTAATGAAAATATGCATAAAAAAAGTGAGAGATACTAATTATGAGTTATTATAAAAATTTTAATAACAGTGAATAAGTAGAAACATATATATATTAGAACTGCGAAAATTAACATATTATAAATTGTATCAATTAATAATTTTGTTCAATGGAGCGCGTGTTATGGGATCCCTTAAAAGAAGAATCAAGGAACGATTAGAAAAGTATCTTGAACTTGATACTGCAGGAATAAGAAATACTCTCTTGAACATCTTCCTGGAAATTAAAGAAACTACGGTTGATGCAATTCATAATATCCTTTCTAAGAAATACGATGTTTCACATAATATGGTAGCATCAATGGTAGGCTATGTGCATTCAAAACTGGGTATACTCAGGGCGCATAAAGAGTCCTACAAGACACCAATAGTATATACGTTAAAAGAGGATTATGTAGAAATGGTGAAATCTGCACTAATACAACCCAAGCCCACTTAAATATCGTCTATTGCTGCCGTTTTATTGATAAATTAAATCACAATAGCGAAGCATGGAATAAAATCATGTGTCATCGGTTAAGAGTAATATTGTAATGGAACACGGATGTGCAGGGATAATAAATAAATCTGTCAAATACGTGTCATCCGTATTCGATTTAAATTAAATTGGAGAATTGTATGAAATCATTGGTCTTTTGGAAAATAATACATACCGACTCTGTCAAACTCCTTAACCGATGATCAATGGGAATAAAATAAATGACCCTTGTAAAAGAAGCTCCGAGAACCTCAACTACAATAATTGTAAGGTCAGGGCCAAATACCCGGATAACCCGTTCCCGGGACCCGTATTATGATCTGATGCGGCGTATCTTCCAGGAAGAAAAAACAGCTGCAAGGGGTCAAAAATTTCTTGTACTTATAGAAGAAAGGCAAAAAAACAAAGACCCGGTAAAAACAAATGAATGGAAAGAGATCGCAGAAGAATTATGTGTGGGAAAAGCTTCATTTTATTCAATGAGGAATAAACTACTTGGAGCCGGCCTTATAACCAACAAGAACGGGGAATACAGACTTTCTGGACAATTCAGCAAAGACCTTAAGGACATGGCAGAATGGTGGTGGAGTGCTGTATTGAAAAACGATCCCGAAAACCTTTAGTAGATCATATTTTCAATCTCATTGTTCAAGTGGATAATTCTTTCTATGATATTTTCCTCGCGCCCTTTTTTATTGAGGATTCCTACTTTTTCCGATATAGAGACAGTCGTTTCATCCTCGACCAGATTGTCTGCATGGGCCACTATCTTTTCTTCCATGGTTAAAGGAATATACCTATCCGGCGGCAGACCCAGTGAAACAGTATCCTCTGGTGTAATCCCTGCACCGATATGGGTCCTGATAATATCGACTATCCCATCATCAAGCTCGAAATCCTTTGCCAGAATGACCCCTTCCACCCCATGCCTGATGTCATGTGTTCGTGATCGACCTATATCGTGAAGTAGTGCCCCAATCTGTACAAGTTCTATATCTACGGCATATCCGTTTTGATGGATTTTTCCAGCCAGTTCCCGGGCAAAATTTGAAACCACTATGCTGTGCCTTATTACACTATCACTGCATCCGGCCATTACAAGCAATTCAATAGCAGTGTTTTTATCAGGTATCAAGCTTATGACAACTCATTGATCCGCTTTTTCAAGGTCTGCCTGATAAGTTCATTTTCCTCAAAGACCACATCCTCACCACAATTTGGACATAAGAACTCTAACTCAGCCACAATATCAAATACAAATCGGCCACAATTGTTCTTGCAAACATAGAACATATTATTATTTTCAAATTCAAACTTGGTCTTGAGATTTCGAATAAATTTTTCAGTTTCAGCTTTAAGCAATTCATTAACGCCATTAAGGTCTATCTTCCAAAGGTATGTTAGCCAGCCACTGTCCTTATTTCTCTCACGCCTGTAAGTAGCTAGCCGATTCTCAAAAAGAATATATAGAGTTCGCCTGACAATGTTCAATGGAACGTTCGTTATCTCAGCTACCCCATCATCGGTTATCTCTCCATCAGGCATGTTCATGACAACATCCATTCCTTCTTCTCCAACCAAATTCAACAAAAGACCTTGAATAACCGGATCATCCAGATTTACCAAAATTATTCACCTAACCCCTAATTGTGTGCTATAAAGGCATTAAACTTCCGTGTGAGTATCTTCAATGATGTCAATTAGACCACTAACAAGCTGCCCTGCCTGCCTGACAACTTCCGTCTTGCTTTTTCCATCTGATAAGAACGATACCACAGGCTCGTCCTTTTCACAAACAGTTCCAATGGACGGGATATCGGCAGCCGTACCCTTATTATAACATTTCACTAAATAATCATATACCTTTTTTTCCACCACAAACTTTCTCCGGGCAAAGAATATTGTCTTGATGGAAAAGCACTGAATATCCCCGCATACGGGCAGCTTTCCCTGAAAAGATTCATAGTGCAGCCGGAAAATGTTGAGCCCGGTCGAGTGCTCAACAGTATCGATACTTCCCTGGAACCGTGGGTTAACCTCAAGAACGACAGGTCCTTTGTCTGTTATTATGAAATCCACCCCGTTCGAGCCAACCAATTCCAATTCCACGGCCAGGTTTATAGCTGTTTTACACATCCATTCATTGTGTTCGGATATGGTGGGAGTGATGTTGCCGCAATATGCAAAGGGCATCCCTGTGAGTGTATCAATCCCGGCAAGCTGTTCATTAACAGCAATAGCAACAGCCTGCTTGCCTGTTGATATAATAGATACGCTTGTCACAGTGCCTTTAATGTATCCCTGGAGCAGGTATTGTCCACACTCAGGCATGGCCATTGTCATTTCAAGGTCCTTTAAATCACTAACCAACCTGTTTTCCATTCCACCTGCACCGGATATTGGTTTGATAATGGCCGGATAGCCACCAGTCCAGTCTTCGGGTGTATCAAGGCAATCCAGTGGAATTGTAAAAGGATGAGGTAAGTTCAGGATCTTTAACTTCTCTGCCATCCAGGCCTTATCAGAAATTTTATTAAAAATATGGGGTGGATTATTAAGTACAGGAATATTTCCTTTTGTTATTTCTTCCAACCAGTTACCCAGATGTTCGAACCCGGGCCCCAGTACTATAAAATCAACAGGAAGAAGGGTCCTGATGAATTGTAAGAGTTCCGGTAGGTTCAAATCATGAACATCGGGCATGTCATAAATTACTGACCTGTCAGAGCAGGTTTTCAGGTCTGCATCATTAAACTGGTTCAATGTATATACTGTGTACCCGGCCCGGCTGGCAGAACAGGCTATGTGGCGCGTGTTGACCCCTATTACCAGAACCTTCATCCTTGACCACTGCCTCACTGCATAATACTGGCAGCTTCTGTTGCTGCTCCGGAATGACCGATAATAGTTGCCTGGTCGCCGTTTTCAAGTATAGTGTCTCCATGGGCGATAATAGATTGATCCCCACGTTGTATGAGCACGATAAGACTATTTTTAGGGACATCTATATCTTTGATAGCCTTTCCTACAATCTTTGGATTGCTGATGGTAGCCTCTATAATATCACCTTTTGTACCTACTTCACACATTGTGAAAAGGTCATGGCGTCCAACCATGTTCTCAAGAATAATAGCTGTGGAATTTATAGGACTCATTGACCTGATCCCCATCTCAGAGAATAATGGGATGTTATTCGGGTCATTCACCCTGGCAACCAGCATGTTACTGGAAAACCCGAATTTGCTTTTCGCTATCTGGCATGCCAGCAGGTTAACGTTATCCTTATCGGTAGTTGCCACTATATATTTGGCATGCCTGATGCCAGCCTTTTCAAGGATATTCAGGTCATTGCCATCGCCCTGGATAGCCGTTATTCCCAATTCCATGACCTTTTGGCAATTATTTTTTTCAGTATCAACTATTACTACATTTTCACCGCGCTTATCAAATCTCTGGGCGAGCTCCCTGCCCACCCCTCCTCCTCCTATTATCAATATCTCCATTGGTATCACTCCTAATTTTCTTGCAAGGGTCCCGGCAAAGATGCCGGGCAGCAGGACCGAAAAGATAACAGTTAAAAATACCAGTCCTACAAGCACATCCACCCCGTCTGCAGTGCCATTTAATCCCTTAATCCGTATGGCAAAGTAGGTAACCATGGATGCAGGTACAACACCACGAGGTGATATAACTGAAATAAAGGTTTTTTCCTTAAACGACAGCATGGAATTAACTGTAGATGCCATAATCGCTGTGGGCCTGATTACAAATAATAATATCAGGATCACTGCAACACCCATTATGCCGATATTCCAGATATATTCAAAACTTATCATGGCGGCCAGAAGGATGAAGATTATGGAAAGCAGTATTATTACCAGATCGCCTTTGAACTCTTTTATCGATTCTTTGTGGGCAATTTCCGTGGAACCTATGATCAGGCCAAGTATGGCCACGGCCAGTATGCCGGAACCTTCTCCAAATATCTCGGCAAACGTGAATGTAAGCAGTACCATTGTCAAAGTTAATAGACGGGCATACTGGGCTGTAACCATGGAATAATTTTGCAGGATATATGCAAGTACTATTCCTCCGAAGACTCCAAGAATCGAGCCCATGCCAACTTTGATTGCCATGTATCCCAGTGCGCTTATACCGGATATGTCCAACAAGATCCATTCAAATATCAATGCTGCCAGAATTACACTTATGGGATCGTTCAGTACCCCCTCTGTCTCAAGTATCTTGCTGATCTTCTGGTTTACATGGATTTGCTTTACCAATGGCGTTATGACTGTGGGACCGGTGGCACAGACCAGTGCACCGAATAACATAGCCATGCCTGGCTCTATATCCAGAAGATAATAAGCTGTGAATGATGCCCCCGTGAATGTGATCAATACTCCAATGGTTATTATGTTAAGAATGTTCCTCTGGAGTGTCTTGATATGCCTGATATTTATCTGCAGTCCACCATCGAATATTATTATTGCCACAGAAAGTGCAACGATGGCTTCCAGTTCATTTTCAAAACCGGTCAAATCTATAATCTTCAGTCCTTCCGGTCCCAGGATTATGCCGAAAAGGAGCAGGAAAACTATACTGGGCATCTTCAGGAACTTGCCTAAAAGCTGGCCTCCAATACCCATTAAAAGGACGACTGCCAGGATGCCGAGAATATATGTGGCTTCAGCCATCCTTTAGGTCACCTTTATTGTTTTTCAGTATAAATATTCAGAAGAATCTTGCAGCACTTTCCACGGCCCTGGCTAAGAGCTCAGCTCCTTTTTTGATATCTTCAAGGTCTACTACTTCTACAGGGGAATGGATGTATCTTGAAGGAACACTTATTACTGAAGAAGGGATGCCGCACTTGGTTAAGTGTATGGCTGTTGCATCTGTGGTTCCGCCATCAGCCACTTCAGGCTGGATGTCGATGTTGTTCTGTTTTGCGGTCTCTTTTAACCATTTGATGACCTTTTCTGTGGCAATGAGGCCCCTGCCTCCGGCATCGGCTATGGTGATCGCCGGACCTTTTCCTATTTCAATGGCGCTGTGCTTTTTTTCTATACCGGGGTGGTCACCTGAGACTGTAACGTCAGTGACCAGGGCCAGGTCAGGGTCAAGACCAAAAGCACTGGTCCTGGCACCTTTAAGACCGACTTCTTCCTGGACTGTGCCTACTGCGTATATTGTTGATTTTACATCCATTTCACTTATAATGCGCATGGCCTCGATCATAAGCACGCAGCCGGCCCGGTCGTCAAATGATTTGCCTGTGACCCTGTTATTGGCAAGGCGGACAAACTGACGGTCCAGTGTGATGGGAACTCCGGGTATCACTCCCATAGCCTCGGCATCTTTTTCGTCCTTAGCACCTATATCGATGAACATGTTTTCGGCTTCTACCATTTTTTTGCGTTCTTCGTCCTTCATTGCATGAGGCGGTTTGGCTCCGATGACGCCGTAAATATCTCCTAACTCGGTATGGAGTATTACCCGCTGGCTGTGCAGGGTCTGGTCGAACCATCCGCCCAGTTTTACAAAATGGACGAATCCTTTGTCGTCTATGTACTTTGACATTAGTCCGATTTCGTCCATATGTGCAGCTATCATGATCGAAGGAGAGCTGCCGTTTCGTGTTGCGATCAGGTTACCAAGCTTGTCAACTTTGATATCGTCAACGTAAGGTCTTAGTTTGTCTTCGAGTAGTTGCCTGATATTGCCTTCGTAACCGGAAACTCCATGTGCATTTGAGAAAAGTTGAAGATTTTCGTCTATCTGTTCCATATAATTCACCCAATGTTAGTATTAAGGGGGTTTTCAAGATTTAAGGATTATCCCTGTTTGGTGTTAAAATATCTTGGCTGTGGAGTTATGGGTGGTTGTATTGGGAATTGATGGTCGAGTTGTGGAGGACTGGGGTTTGGGGCGATACTCCTTTTTGCTGGTCTTTCCCATGGTGTAGACTATGTCCTCTTCCTTCTCCTTGCAATTTTTTATTTCACCTACTCTCTTCCACCACCTTTTATCTCTTCTGTTACCCATACAAATCATGAACCAGCCTGTCAATCTGTGCGTTAATAATTTTTATTTGCCGTTCATCGAATTCACCGAAAAGTTCGCAAAGTTATTGCTGCATTGACTTTTAGTGCTTTGCGACATAATATTTAATAAATTATATATTTTCACAGCCATAGCTGCTGCCGGCAGCACATTCCACAATTCAATCCCGTGCCCCACACTCAGCGCATGAGCACCCGCAGGGAGGCAAACCAGATCGTCTATGGTCGGGCAGATACATCGTTAAGTAATGGAAGTTGATGGCAAAGTTTTCACTTTAATGAGATTATGAGGCAACCTATTGCATAGTATTATTACATGACTTTCGGATAACTCAATTTTACCACCATCCTAAATGCCACAATCTTTATATATAATATATACATATTCTATATTAAATGTCAGAAGAAGAAAGAATATGTGAAATTTTGAACGCAATCCAAAATATCAAAGACTCAAAACTAGCTATCACAAAATATTTTGAACAGAATTCTGTCCCCTTTTCTCGAGAACAATACTATCGCTATTGTCGGACTCTCCAGAAATCAGGTGAAGACGGACTTCACGACAAGAGAAAGTATGGAAATTACACGAAACTGACAGAACGGATAAAAGATTACATAGTATCCACTGTCAAAGAAAATCAAAGCATATCCTCACCTCAACTACAAAGTAAGATTCTAAACCAGTTCGATGTGAAAATATCAGAATCCAGTTTGAATACCTTCAGAGCATCCGTCTCTTTAACAAGAATAACCACACCCAAAGAAGAGAAATACAAACACCAGAAATCCGGTGGAAGCGAGATTCTCACATGTTTAGCCTTCATCACTGGCATTATCGAGATATACACCAGAACAATACTTGAACGAGTAAACGAGATTCGGCAATCTCCATTATTCGAGCAGAATAAAAATATCGGTGAAGATTATCCAGACATCCGCTCGTATGGGAAATTTACCAACGAGTACAATCAGTTGAAATCAGTACGAGAAAACCGTTTCAAATCAATCGATGAAAAAATTCAGTGGAAGAATTTTTCAACAATGAATATATTTAATATGTCGGAAAAGACCATTTCCAGATATACCCTAGCTCTTTTATGCCTGCCCTTGGTCACAGCGAACGGAAAAACAAGTAGAGTGAACCGAGTAAAAGGAAATGATTTAGGCTTCCTCTGTGATTACAATTACAAAGACGCATCACTCAATAGATTTATTGGAGAATTAAAATTTCTTAAAATCTCTGATCAATTGATTACTGCAGTAGCAAAATTCTGGATAGATTTCTGGCGAGATGAATCAGAAGAAGAAACATATTTTGCATGCTATTATATTGATGGTAATACGAAGGCATTGTGGTCATCA
>Ga0255420_10048_pt1 | contig 23831 bp, 20 predicted proteins | sample ANMaggSeSYBR02I3_FD_182630 | JGI IMG/M metagenome (GOLD analysis project Ga0255420, IMG submission 182630) | Sediment cell enrichment communities from methane seep in Santa Monica Basin, California, United Staets - ANME aggregate JGI... | ecosystem: Environmental > Aquatic > Marine > Cold seeps >...
AACTACAATAATTACATGCTCCTCTTACATTAAGTTATTCTTCTTACCCAACAAAACCCTTCGGCCACACATCCAACGACCTCTGCTATCAATACTCGCCATCTACGCAGTCACGTTATACCCCTTACCTATGTAACGAGGCCTGCATATAGTGTTTTCAGGTATATTTCATATTAGATTTATACATATTATGAACTGAAATACCTGCGATAGGAGATTTCAATCACATTTAACAATATGTGATTTGTCTTATTAATTTTTCGATATTGCCACCCAACCAATCGCAGGAAGCCCCAGCCAGGCAGAGGGCAACCCTGCCCCACACCGCAGTCCTTGACACTTCCGGCAGCTGCTTGGTCGTCCTGATTATCCCATTGGCCGCCAGCAGGATCGCAGCCTCTCTATCTACCAATTACAACTCATTCCAGCCCCACATACACCAGTATCTCCCCCACATTTGACCCCGGCAGCCGGGGCGAAGTATCATAGACCTCATCCACAACAAAGTGCAGATCACAGTCCCCTTTCCAGTACTCCTCCACCACATCAACCGGCAGGATATCCAGGTCCTCCTCTCAGTTGCCACCCGTCCCGACCAGGTAGTAGGCATCAATAGCTGGATATCTGGCATCTGTAAGGATTATCCTGGTATTATTCCACTGGGAGCCATGCATCCTGAACATCCGGACCAGGAAGCGGAGATCCTGTGGATGCGGCAGCCTGGAATAATTAATTTTTCGATATTGCCACCCAACCAATCGCAGGAAGCCCCAGCCAGGCAGAGGGCAACCCTGCCCCACCCCGCAGTCCTTGACACTTCCGGCGGCTGCTTTGCCATCCTGATTATCCCATTGGCCACCAGCAGGACCGCAGCCCCTCCGATCAACCCATTCCACCTCACTCCAGCCCCACATACACCAGTATCTCCCCCACCTTTAACCCCGGCAGCCGGGACGAAGTATCATAGACCTCATCCACAACAAAGCGCAGGTCACAGTCCCCTTTCCAGAACCCTCATCCACATCAACCGGCAGGATATCCAGGTCTTCCTCTCAGTTGCCACTCGTCCTGACCTGATAGAAAGCATCAATAGCTGGATATCGGGCATCTGTAAGGATTATCCTGGTATTATTCCACTGGGGGCCATGCATCCTGAACAACCGGACCTGGAAGCGGAGACCTGTGGATGCGGCAGCCTGGAATAATAAATTTTTCGATATTGCCACCCCACCAATCGCAGGAAGCCCCAACCAGGCAGAGGGCAACCCTGCCCCACACCGCAGCCCCTCCGATCAACCCATTTCAACTCATTCCAGCTCCACATTCACCAGTATCTCCCCCACCTTTGACCCCGACAGCCGGGACGAAGTATCATAGACTTCATCCACAACAGAGCGCAGGCCACAGTCCCATTTCCAGAACCCCTCCACCACATCAGCCGGCAGGACATACAGGTCTTCCTCTCAGTTGGCACCCGTCCTGACCAGGTAGAAAGCATCAATAGCTGGATATCAGGCATCTGTAAGGATTATCCTGGTATTATTCCACTGGTAGCCATGCATCCTGAACATCCGGACCCTGAAGAGGAGAGCATGTAGATACGGCAGCCTGGAATAAAAGGAATTAAGCTTCATGGTCAACGACCCCGGATTTCGCTAACGCTCATGTCCAAAGCATCAGGGAGAATGCCCAGATGTCTTATATTTCGATCTGATATTATAAAGTATCCGCTTCAAAAAGCAGGGTAAAATGCATATTCGGATTGTCAAAATCAAGTGTCTAAGCAGGCTTTCGATTTCAAAATAGAGTAAGTTACCCTTAGATTTGAAGTGGATACATTATAAACTCTGTTATAGTTTTGGTGTAGGTTTTCCATAGTATAAAGGCTGCCTAACAATCACTGCAGTAATATTTTTGATTTTTTTCCGATTTAAAGCTAGAATCTCCTTCCTTTTTCTTAAGATTATGAATTGTTGGACAGCCTCTATGATCTTAACCAAAAAATATTTGTTCTTTGACGTTATGTAAAAATTAAACATTTTTATTATGAAAATATAAAAAAAAACAATTCTAAATTTGTGATAAAATGGTGTTCGAATTTTATAATCAATCTTTACTAAGTCAGACAAACTTATTTAATCAGATGGATTTAATATACATTTTAATTTTTTCCATTTTTTCAATAATTATTATTAAAAGCTTAATAAAGATTGAAGATGAACATGATCGGAAAATTTTTTTAGCGATAGATTTTTTTGGTTTATTCATTTTATTTTTCGCATTATTATTATTTTTAAATGGTGCTGACTTTGGCTTAGCTTTTTCCTTTATTCTAATTTGTGAGGCTATTTTTTGGCAAGGAATAAAATATACCAGAGAATCAAAAAATGGACACATAAATATTCAATATACCTATAATCAATATACAACAACATTAAATACTTCAATTATTGGCGCAATATATTTAATTTTTGTTTTTATTTTTTTAAATGAAAATAATTTCTCTATTAATGAGACTAATGCAAATTTAATAGGTACATTATTGTTAATTTCAGTTTTAAAAACATTACATGGAATTAATATCAGTAGAAATAGTCTTCAATTTTATCAATTGCAGTTTCATGGATATATTTTTGTAGCAATTGCAATATTTTTAACTGGTGAATCATTTATTGAATCAATGTTTTTTAACTTTACTGGTTATCTTATGGTACTTTATTCTGGGAATGAAATATCTCATATTAAAAAAGATAAATTTAATTTGAATACTTTCATTGTCATGCTTTTTTTCCTTTTCATTAGTGCAATAATTTCTATGTTTAATACTGCAACTGTCGCACCCTTAGTTCCACTTTGTATCATTGCTCTATTAATTATTGGAACATTAGTGAAAATAAAACATAGTTCTTATGATGAAAAAAATCAAACGTATCTTTTTATTGGTTTATTTATCGTTTGCTTTATATTATATTTTGTACTAACAGGAGAAATTATTGTAATTTCGCAATTGTTTGATTTATTTGAATTCTATTATCCCACTATTATAGATCTCTACAAAAATCTCACCTATCTTTTTAATATTGCTGATTTTTTACCTTAATGTGGAGATTTTCTATAATATTTGCATCTGATTTTAAAGATTATGACTTTTTTAGCCAATATTTTCAATCCCGAGCATTAGTCCCTACTTCTACATCCCCTGTATCTACCAATTACACCTCACTCCAGCCCCACATACACCAGTATCTCCCCCACATTTAACCCCGGCAGCCGGGCCGAAGTATCATAAATCTCATCCACAACAGAGCGCAGGTCACAGTCCCCTTTCCAGTACTCCTCCACCACATCAACTGGCAGGATATCCAGGTCTTCCCCTCAGTTGTCACCCGTCCTGACCAGATGGAAAGCATCAATAGCTGGATATCGGGCATCTCTATGGATGATCCTGGTATTATTCCACTGGGGGCCATGCATCCTGAACATTCTGACCCGGAAACGGCGATCCTGTGGATGCGGCAGCCTGGAATAAAAGGAATAAAACTTCGTAGTCAACGACTCCGTTTTGGAAAAACCGGGCATCGAAAAGGATGCTCATGATTTTAGCAATTCTTTCTGTTTGTTAGATTTGAGTTCAATTCAGGCGCAAGGCGCTATCGAGCATCAAAGTCAAAAAATCATCCCAATTATCCACATATCTAAATTATTAATCCCCAACATTTTAAATATTTGAAATGTCAGTTGAAGAGTAGGAGGAGATAATTACTATAGAATTATTATTACGAAATTGTATGATCTTATTATATTTGTGGCATTTTTTTGAGCGGAGCACTTTCTATCTCTTCAATTAAACTTTCAGGATCCAACTTTTTCGAAATCAATTCTTCCAAAATTTTCGATTGAATTTCCTCTTCTTTATATGTGATGTATTGGCTTCTGATTCTTCGATAAACTCTGCTTATGTTTTCGAAAATATTTCGAATATGGCTAATATGAATAAAATAAAGATTATCAGAATGAGGTAAAGCTAGTTCGTCGATTTTTGTTCTTGGAGTAACAATAACCACATATTTTTTATTAATCCTGTCAAATGAAGGTATATTAGATTGTGCCCAATCATAATGTCCTTTAGATTCCCTACATGTTCTTACCGATATAGCACCTTCTTCGTTTTCCTCACTTTTTGCTTCAAATATTATTAATAAAGAATCTTTAATTTGCCAAATACAATCTGGAGATGATTTTTTATTTGGACGATTCGAAATAAAGCCAAGTAGATTGCCAAGATATTCTAATCCATGTTCAAATCTATTTGAATTGTCATTACATACACATTCCTTCATTTCATCCATATGTTTGTCAAAATTTTTGCCAGTTAGTCCATAACCAATAATATTTTCTTGAATTATTTCTGCTGAATTAATATTTATTGGATTTAATTCATTGTTTTTAATATTTATTTCAGATGGTAAAACCACATCAGAAAACCAACTAGTAGTATTAATACAATTTTTAGATCGTTCAAAATTATCTTTAACTAACTTTTCATAGCCTTCTTGATGTGACATACGCCATAAATTCCATGAAACACATGCAATAAAATAATACCACAATGCACGATAGCCTTTGAAATCATCTCCCGACAACTTATCGACAATTTTTTGTGCGGATTCCAAAGCATGTTGATAGTCTTCCTTCCATAAACTATATTGGAAATCTACCTCGTCTTTTACTACGTCTATTAAAGTTTTTTGTCTATAATCTTTTAAAATATTGCAATTTTGTCTAATATCTCGTATATTTTGATCTGCACCTTTCCAATCATCTCCTTGCTCAAAAAATAAATCAATATTTTCTGATAATTCATCTAAACTATTTACTTTAGAAATATCTGTACCAAATAATAATTCAGCTTGTAGTTCGGGGTGCATAACATCTAAATTTTCTTTTTTAATACAAAATTGATGCAATGGTCCTCCAACAGGAATAACTAAAGAATAGTCCCTTATCCCTCTAGTACAACGACCTGTAGCTTGAGTAAATCTTGTAATAATTCTATCTTTTAAGAGTGAAAAGATTGCGAGGCGATTTTGAAGAAATTTTTCTTGAAGATTTGTTGCATCAGGATTTCCAACAATAATCACTTGGCGGCATGTGTCATCTGGTAAATCTATTCCATCGTATCGATTAGTAAGAATCAAAGCAGCTTTATCATTATTAATGAATGGTTCAAGAGAATTTTCAATGTCATTAGAGTTAAAAATTGTGACATTTTGACATGTTGCTTTAATATTCTTTTCTACAAATGAAGCAATTTTTTTATCGGGGCAAAGTACCAAAGTTCTATCATGGTTACAAATTCGATTAGCAATCCACGGAGTATATTCGTCAGGTGAAAAACATTGATTTGGAAATACAAAGAATCGTCTTCCTGAACCTTGTTTATCCCATCCTGCTGGGACAGGCAATCGTTTGATTTTAGGAACGCCAATGATTCTTTCAAGTTCACCGCTTTCTCCTAAAGTTGCTGACATATAGATTCTTTGGTTGGCATCTGCAAATGGGCTATGTGTGAGACTTGGAGGAATCCAAGGACGAATCAAAATTTTATTCCATGAAATAAAAATATTACATGCTGCCAAACTTTCTCTTATCATCAGCCAAGGAAATAAAAATGATTTATGAGTATTTTCTTCAATAAGAGATCTTAGACTATCTAATCGCTCCCAAAGAGTGGGAGCAGGAATCATATCCACAGATTTTTTACTAATTTTTGTGCCTTTTTCTTCCCTGAGGGATTCTACAAAATAATTGGATAACTTGTCCTCAAATAAACTTATTATTTTTAAAAAAAGTTCCTTATTTTCTTGCCGACTTATTTCCACGGACCATAAAGAAACGATATAATTCTCACTTGCATGTGCATCATCCAAGATAATAACATTAGCATCTTTGAATTTCGGATTTGTATTAAATAAACCACTATAGGTTGAGATGCCAATTGCTTCACTTGATATATATTCATTATAATTAGAAGCTGAAAAATCAGCTTTTCTTCCTACAAAAACATGGGATTTTATACCGTATTTGATGGCATGATTTTGAACTTGATTAGCTAGTTGTCTAGTTGGACATAAGTATAATATTCTTTCATCAAATTTACGTCTTCGGTATTCGCCAATTAAAAGTCCAACAAGTGTTTTTCCTGTACCTGTTGGTAATTCTATTGCTATATCATTTGATTGTATATATTTTACATTATATTCTCTTAAAATATCAGCTTGGTGGGACCAAAGACCTACTACATCAGAGTTTTTTGCTCCTGGTAGGTCACGAAAGAGGGATTCGGGATCAACTGGCCTAGTTGATTGAGTTGCAACTTTTTTGAAAGCCATTATTTATCACCTAATTAAAACAAATTTATACTTAATGGGAAGTTGTTTTGGTTTGTTTTTCAGTTGGCGCCTATTATATAATTCAACAATATATGCTTTAGTATCATTTCGCTAACAGAGTAAGAGTTCGTTAATCGAAGTCACGACCCCGGACACCGCTAACGCTCTATTCAGGGCATTTGGGGATGCTCGGGAGTTAAGGACCTAATTTATATTTATGTTTGATTCACTAGAAGATTTCCTGTTTTCCATTTGTTATAATTCCCTTTACAATTAATTGATTATTGAATACTACCATATTTGCTAAATATCCAGGTTTAATCTTCCCCAATTTATTTTCAAGGCCTAATACTTTTGCAGGGTATGTGGATGCCATCCTTAGTGCTTCTTGCATAGGAATACCAACTTTTTGAACACAATTGCGAACTGCTGTAGCCATATCTAAAGCAGAACCTGCAAGAGTACCATCTTCAGTTACACATTGACCATCGTTATAATATACTTCCAAATCCCCTAAATTAAAAGAAGAAATGTTTGTGCCAACTGGAGGCATTGCATCTGTAACAAGTATCAACTTTTCACCTTTGATTTTTTTTGCGATCCGAACTGATGAAAAATTGACATGAAAACCATCAACAATAATTCCAGCCCAAATTTTATCAAAATCGAATGCAGCACCTACTACACCAGGTTCTCGGCTGCCAAATTGCGACATAGCATTAAATAAGTGTGTAACTGAAGATGCACCCCAGTTAAAAAATTGATTTGTCTGATCATATGTAGCATTAGTGTGTCCACCTGATATTACTATATCACATTCTTTCATCATTTTTATGCAGGATTCTTCTACTACTTCAGGTGCTACTGTAAAAAGTTTGATTACTCCATTTCCACTTTTTAGATAACTTTTTAATTCATCATTTAGCACTTTTCTGACAAAACTTTTATCATGTACACCTGCCTTGCCTTTATCTATATATGGCCCTTCCAGATGTAACCCTAGTACACCATATTTGCCAGTCTTCATTAAATCTTTAACTGTATCGATTGCCTGTAACATTGTTTCGTTAGAGGTTGTAATTAATGTGGGTAAAAAGTTTGTAGTACCAAATCTTTTATGCGCATTATATATTGAAGAAATACACTCTTCTGTTGGACTATCATTAAAAAGACAACCACCTCCACCATTTACTTGCAAATCAATAAATCCTGGTGCAATATTAGCACCATTCAGGTCAAGAATTTCCAGATTTTTTGGCACCCTGTCTATATCTACGATTTCTTCAATGTTTTCTCCATTAATAATAATGGATTTATCATACAAAACTTGTTTTCCTGTGAAAATATCACAATTCACAATAGCATATTTCATCTTCATTCCTCCAATATTTCATAATCTTTAAATGCTGAACATCGAGTCTTAATTACTTCACATGGGTTCCCAAAACAAATTGTATTTGAGGGCAAATTTTTCGTAACAACTGCACCAGATCCTATACTACAACCATCTCCAATACTAACACCATCTAAAATACTAACATTACCTCCAATCCATACGTTTTTTCCAATATTAATTCCTTTTGTTGTCTCTCCCTGAAAACGTATGATATTGTCATGATCAATTATATGATTTGCTGCAGAAATATAGCAATGCCCAGCAATTATTGTGCAATCACCTATTTGTATATTTCCATGGCCAGCTAAAATTGAATATTTTCCTATTGACACACGCTTTCCAATTTCTATTTCACCATCATACGTACGCAATACTGCCCCTTGTTTTATTTTACATCTCACACCAATTGTAATTTTAGATTTACTATTGATCCCACAATCTAGCAAAACATAATCTTCAATTTTAGTAAATGCACCAATTTTAATTCGTTCATCCGCAGTTATTGTATCTAATATTTTTTTAGATACAATAGGCTTAAATTCATGATACTCATCTTTCATTTTTCACTTCCTCGCAACCATTTTTTTAAATAAGGTATACCTTTGACAATACCTACCATCAATGTAATAAATGTTGCATGGTATTGAAGACTTCCTATCAATGCTCCCTCGATTAATGTTTTGGTAAATATATTTGTTCCGGTGAGTGATGAATAAATAATTAATGATGAAAACATATAAAAAATAGCACCAAATGATAAAATTAGATTTCTATATATCTTCAATATTTTTTCATTTGCCTCGATTTTTGTACTAAGACCATTTTTTTTTTCAATCAGTTTTCTATTTTCATTTTTTAATTCTTCGAGTATTACCAAAGTGGTATCTGTTGAAGATTTGCTAGTTTCTATATTTGAATAACTTTTTAATGTATCTATTACTTCTTGAATGGGCAGTTCTACTAATTCTTCAAATTTTAACCACGCTTGGATACATTTCAAACTTGTGTTTGCTTCATTACCCCATGGATACTTCAAGCCAATATTTTTTGCAATGTTGTCCTTAAAATTTTGAATGTATATTATTGTTTTAAAAATCATTTTGTCTAAAGTGAGTTTTATCCCATCATAGGATTCTTCATCATCTTTTTTTAATATGTTTAAAACATCTAAAAGAGAATTTGCTGCTGTGGCAGAAGTTGCTAAATCTACCCAATTACCATTATTATGTTTGCCATTAAGTTGTATAACTATGGGAATAAAAACATCTTTAATCTCTAATAAAATTGCTGCTTTTAGATAAACAAGTAAATCAATTTCGCTAAGTTCATCCCATTTTTGGCTAAGGATGATTTTTCTAAGTTCGTCCTCATCACTTTTCTTCGCATAAATTCGTATCAGTGTATAATAAGCTAGTGTTTTTTCTCGATTTTCATAATCAGCCAAATTATTACGAATCCATTTTAGTGTACTTTTAGTTCTATTATCATCAACACCCAAATATTTTGCAAGCAACCAAAGTAAAATGCAAGTAACTCCAAATACTTCATCATAAGATCCTTTTTGGTCGTGTTTTTCGATTTCCTCTAAAACCTTTCCAATGTTTTCTTTATCAAATTTTGATTTTACATACGGTATTTCGTCCAAGATTTGGAGTGACTCTACTGTATTCCAGAAACTACCATCAATATATCCATTTGATTTATCATCGATATATCCTTTTGATAATTCGGTCTGGATTTTAACTTCCAATTCATGGAGTAGACGTAATGCATATCGTTCCCTCCCTGCTACATAAAATTTCTCAAGATCATTATCTTGTTCTATACTTATTAATTTAATCTTGCCTTCCTTTATATGTTGTCTAATCAATGAATCAATACTTGTTTCAACATTGCTTACTTCTATGAAAGGATCTAAAATTATTATTGTGTGAACGCCAGACACAATATTTCTTTCAAGGTCTGCTATCGACTCAGTAATATTATTTTTATCGAGGTTATATATCGTGTGCGGATATTTTTGGGACTTTAAACTTTCAATGAAATAGTCAAAAGCCTCGCTTTCAGTTGTAGAATCACGTATTAAAGCAGTGCTGTGCTTACCTTCAGTAACATATATTAATATATTTTCCAGTATTTTTTTTTGCTTTTGCCAATCAAGAGTTAAAGAGGATACAACGATTCTGAATGGATTAGACTCCTTTGAAACGGCTATTAGTGGCCTTTCCTCATTCTTTTTAGAAGAATCATTTACAAGTAAATCCCAATCAGAAGTATTGATCTTACTCAAATAATGCCAATACAAACCAGGTAAACTTTTGAATGATAAACATTGATTTTTAATATCAACTATATCTATATTATTAGGATGAAGAAAACACACATGATTTTCAGCAATACTAGTCTGATATAAATTTCCTTCACTTGCTTCCTCTCCAGAATCCCTTTTAGGTGCTACAACGTTAAAAGGCGCTGGCAAAAAGTTAAACGATTTGTCTTCTTCTGTGTTATTTCCTGCTAATTTAATTTGATGGAGAATCAAACATCCTTTTCCACTATTTAAAAAATTTCTAAAATCCTCTGTGAACTCATCAGACATTACTACATTCTGAATTGTTTCATCACTTAAAGCATTTGATGCAAATATAACTGCATCAAATCTAAGTCGTTTTAAATCTGTATTTAGTTGATCGATATTTTGTGCAGTATATAGTACTGTTGTATAATCATCCATTTTCCCCATTTCTATGAGTATTTCTTCAAGTAATGGTCTAGCATCAGCATAGCCATAATGAGACATCTCAGATTGGTTTTGAATTAAAGCAAGGGTGTACATATGAATTTACCATCAAACATTCATGATTATAATATATTTTGTAGCGTTTTTATTACATAGTTCGTTTACAAGCTGTCCCAAAACTAATTCACATTATACAATTCAATCATTTTTTATCTCAATTAGGCAATTATTAATTGTAATTTAATGTTATTATCCTACATGGGATGGATATCATTTGATTTGTACACATGCTTTTAGTTTTGGGACAGCCTGTTTAGATATAATTATTTTTTCTTTTGGCATCCAAATCCCAAAAACTGAGGTCTCATGACTAGAAAAGTCGCTTTTACTTACAAGAATATGTTTTCCACATTTTGGACAGTCACGGTTTTCTCCAACTTTAGCCATTGATTTACCTTTATTTGTACATTACGATTTCATTGAAAACTTGTTTAACTAGACAATTTTCATAATTAAATATTTTCTCATTCGTGCTTAATCTCACGTGTGAAAAAAGTCATGATTTTTTTTAATCAGTCAAACGTTGCGACGGCATACCCAACCGCAGCAGAGCTGCGGGGCATGCCGTGCCGTCGCTTAACAACTCAGTTTTATTCGAAATCTAAAAGTTTCACCTATTGCATAAACACAGTGGCATGCATGTTTTAACTCAGTTATGTATATTAATATGTACTCTGGTTAAAAGTTGTTACTCGGTTTGTCCCAACCGCAGCAGAGCTGCGGGGTATAGCGATTGAGATCAACCGAGCATAAACTCCCCATCCCTTAGTCAATGAGCCCGGTTTGATTCGCAAAATCCGTGGCATCATATGTTCTCCCACCATCTTCCCCCGGGAAGTTTTCCCGTAGCAGTAATACCACCATCTACTGGTAGAATAATACCTGTAATCCAATTAGCTTCATCTGAAGCAAGAAAAACAACCGTAAAAGCGACATCTAAAGGTTCACCTACTCTACCTAAAGGATACATTTTTGATAGTTTTTCTATCGTTCCCGGTTTAGCCCTTTCACGCTCTTTCCAGATTTCACTATCACCAATAGAACCAGGACAAACTACATTGAATCTAATACCATACTTAGAGTAGTCTGCAGCTAAAACCTTCACCAATGAGTGTAGCCCACCTTTTGCGGATGAATATGCAACCTCACTAAAACCCCCCATGAAAGTGTTAACAGTTGATATAAAAATGATACTCCCCTTGGACTGTTCTATCATATTTGGCAAAACAGCCTTTGTGCAGAAAATTGCAGACTTTAAATTGCTGTCGATGTTCATTTGAAAAGTACTTTCATCAATATCATCTAAGGTTATTCCTTTAGATGCACCTACATTATTGATTAGAATATCGATATGCTCATATTTCTTAATTACTTCATCCACCGCATATTTTATGTCCTCCGTACAAGTAACATCACATTTTATAAAATATGCCTCACCATTCTGATTATTTATGAGATTGGAAGTCTCCTCTCCAGCTTTAATGTCAATATCAAATATGCATACTTTTGCTCCTTCTTTCGCTAAAAGTGAACTAATAACACGTCCAATATTTTTCCCACCACCAGTTACTATTGCTACTTTATTATTTACCCGATTCATTATCTCACCTATTTATCTTTTTATTTGCCTCCAGTATTACTAAGATTTTTTATGAAAATACCAATTTTGTCTTTTAATTTTTCATGCTTATTTGCCTGGCGTGTATATAAATCTACAATTGTTTTTTGTCTTATTGATTCATCTGGATGCAGATCAATAAGATAAGATTTTAAAATCACACAATCTCCGTCAACACCGCAGGTACAAATAACCTGAAAATATTTGCCAAATTTATTCAAATAAATTAAACTTTCTTTGTCCATTAAAATTCTAAGTGCCGCTTGGGTGCCCCAACCAAAACGTCCACAAACTATTATTGCATCTTTATTTGGTTCATATGGATTTTTCATTCGAGTAATTATTCCAAAGTCGTAAGTTACATTGCCTTTCTCATTTAATTGAGGGAATAATTCGTGTGAAGGGTTTATATTGTTAATTATCGAATGTCCATCCGATCCACCAAATTTATAATGTATCTCATTTTGTTCTAACATAAATTTTGTTACTACATTAGGTATAGGTCCACTTACTGAGATTAAGTTATGTTTTATCTCCTCTTCAGAAATTTTATTGGCCCTAACTTTTTTCAATTTATATCCAAATTCAGAAAAAATATCTTGAATTTCCATAGCACCTAGAAAATCACAAACTTGTGTGCCTTTGATTATTTGATCCATATCAGATGGAGGAACAATTAAAACAGTTTCTTCAGTTTTATTCTTTTTAAAAAATTTTCTAAAATGCCTGTCGATTTTATAATAGTGCCATATTCGAATAATTCCATTAGGCATAACCCATTTAAGAATTTCAAATATTATACTGCCTAAAGTTTCTAATAACATGTTTCATTTTCCTATTGAATTGTCCGAAATGGTTTATAACAACTTGAATATGCAATAAATAACTTATTATCAATTTCGCAGTAGATAATATTTTCCTGTTATCATTTATTTTTCAATTCTTAACCTTGTAGATTATTTGCGTTCATCAAATCAAGTTGTTCATATGCATTTTTTGATTTTAATAGTATCATTTTTCTACAAAGTCATAAGAGTTATAACTTATATCATTCAAATAAATACAGACTAATCTTAGTTGACCAAGAATATATACAAAAAAACATTCGTTTATAAAAATATGGTATTTTTTTGAAATTGGACGATAGATAATTTATATACGAAGTGGAATATTTTAATTCGATTTTAAAAATATAAGGGGAATATTATAGACCACAATATGAAATTGCTTTTATTTCAATAGGTACTATTTATGATAGCACAATCAAGGACATTGCCAAAGACGGTGTTTGAAAAGGGAATTATTAAAAATTCCATTATTTCCATCAATTAATACGATTCCTTAAATAAATTAATGTTTTAATCAAATATAAATGAAGGATGAGAAAATGAGTGAATTGATTAAAGAAAAAAATGTTGAAATTGAAGATGATATTAAAATATATGGAAAGGTAATTCTTGGAGAAAATACAATTATTGAAAAAAATGTTGTAATAGGCCACCCTACTTATGAAATGTATTACGAATATCGAGACAACGGATTTGATCAAAATATAATTGATTCAATTGATATGGAAACTTCAATTGGAGATAATTGCATTATTAAAAGTGGAACAAATATTTATATGGGTGTGAAAATTGGCTGTCATGTTCTCTGTGGTCATAATGTACTAATTGGTGAATATTCGCAAATCGGGGACAACTCGAAAATTTTTGATGGGAGTCGAATATATGCTGATGTTAAAATTGGCAATAATGCTAGGATAAATGGTTTTTGTTGTGATAGAAGTTTTATGGGAGATTACGTTTCTATGTTAGGTAATTTAGTCCACAAGTATCTTATTCCTATTGGTGGACTAAAACCGCCATCACCTGTAATCGAAAATTATTCTATAATTGGAATGGGAGCAACCATTATTGGAGATGTTACTGTTAAAGAAGGTGCATATATTGGCGCTGGATCTGTGGTTACAAAGGACATACCATCCTACGTCTATGCTTATGGGGTTCCTGCCAAACCAATCAAAAAAAGAGAGAAATTTAATCCATCTAAAAAAGAAAGGACATGAAATATGATGACCCAATCCAATGAACTAATTTTTTTTATTGATTTGGATAATACTATTTGGAAAAATCCTTATCCACTAATATTTAATGAAATTATTGATGAACTATCTGCAAAAACAGAGAGAAGTTTGGATTTTGTGTTTTCACTTATTAATTATGAATTCGAAATTCGTGAAAAACAGAATAGAATTTTTACTTTTGATTGGGATGATATTTTATCATGTGTTTGTAGAAAAATTGGAGATAAATGGGATTGTTCCTTAACGGATTACATAAATAAGCACATTAATAAGTATGGAATAAATGTTTTTCAAGGAGTTGAAAGTGCTCTTAAAATTTTAAAAAAGGAAAATGTCAAATTATATTGTTCAAGTAATGGATTCTATAAATATCAAGAACCCATTTTAAAAGCTACTGGATTAATGCATTTATTTGATGAATTAATTACATCCGATCAAGTAGGTTTCACCAAATCTTCAAAAAAATTTTATAGAGACAAATTTATAGATGAAAAAAGAGTTATCACCATCGGAGATTCTTATAAATATGATGTTTTTTATCCAAAAAAATTTGGATTCAATTCTATTTGGGATGTAGAAACTATTTTATCTCCATCGATTGTAAAAAAATATTTATACTCCGTCCCATCCGAAAGATCATCTTTAATTAATCATGAGTTTTTAACAAATCATAAAAGTGATATATATTCTCAAAATTGTACATTGTCAATTATGCCAGATGCAATAATATTCAAATTTTTCGAAATAATAAATTCTTATAAAATAATTATATCTGATACAGTCAATACAAAATGAAATTTAAAAATATTATTCATTTATCTTCCGCGCCTATTTCCACAACACCAATATTTTTTTTAGATGACTGCAATATTATCTGAGCATGGTTCTGCCATCTCGTTAACGACCCCCTGCATATCCCCCCACAACCCCTACCTTAAGCCATCTCCTTCACAAGCCTCGCAATCTCATCACCCACATCAGAAGTACCACCACTACCGCCCATATCCTTAGTCAGCACCTTCGCCTCCCTGATATCCCGCTCAATAGCAGCCACAATAGCATCAGCAGCCTCCGCCTCACCCATTTGCTCCACCATCATAGCCCCGGCCCAGATAGTAGCAATAGGATTAGCCCGGTTCATACCAGTATACTTCGGCGCACTGCCGTGAATAGGCTCGAACATACTGGTGCCCTCTGGATTGATATTACCACCCGGTGCCAGCCCAAGTCCACCCTGCACCATAGCGCCCAGGTCAGTGATGATATCCCCGAACATATTGGGCGTAACCACCACATCAAAGAACTCGGGGTCCTTCACAAACCACATAGTAACCGCATCAACAAAATTAAAGTCAGTCGTCACATCCGGGTACCCGCTCGCAACAGACTCGAACTCCTCGCGCCAGAACCCGTAGATATCAGAGAGCACATTGGCCTTATCCACTGACGATACATGGTTTTTGCGCCCCACAGCCAGCTCAAAAGCATACTTAATCACCCGCTGGGTCCCCTCCTTGCTTATCATCCCCACCTGGTAACCTATCTCCTCGCTGTCAGTCTCGATATCTAGCCCAAACCTGGCATTATACAAAGTGCGCTCCACCTCAAGCACAGCCTTGCTCTCGCCCCGCTTTGCCCTGCCGCCAATACCAATATAGAAATCCTCGGTATTCTCACGCACAACAGTAAAGTCGATATCTTCAGGCGTCTTATCCTTGATAGGGCACCACACACCTTCCAGCAGCTTGATCGGCCGCAGGTTGATATACTGGTCAAAATAGAACCGTGCCGCCAGCAGAATGCCCTTCTCAAGCACACCAGGCGCAATCCTGGGGTCACCGATACTGCCGAGGTAAATATTGTCGTATGTATTCAGTTCCTTAAGCGCATCCTCAGAAATAAGCTCCCCGGTCTCAAGGTAATGGTCAGCGCCATGGGGATAGTCTATCCAGTCCACATCAAAACCGTATACCTCACCGGCTGCATCAATGACCTTGCGCCCCTCTGCAATGATCTCGGGACCGATGCCGTCCCCTGCTATCACTGGTATCCTGTACTGGCTCATGCGCTCACCTGCTGCCTGGTGAATTCGATAAGTCCCCCGGCATCAACAATACCGCGCAGGAAATCAGGCAGTCCCATGGCCTGGTAGGTTTCGTTTTTGGTCTTGTTAGTAATGATGCCTGATGCAATATCCACGTCAAGTTCATCCCCTTCCCGGATGCGGTCCGTCTCAGCGCATTCCAGAAGTGGCAGACCTATATTGATGGAGTTCCTGAAAAAGATGCGGGCAAAGCTTTTGGCAATGATGCATTTTACCTGAGCTCCTTTCAGTGCCAGGGGTGCATGTTCCCTGCTCGAACCGCAGCCGAAGTTGGTTCCTCCGATGATGATATCTCCCGGCCTGACCTCACCTGCAAATTCTGGTCTTACACCTTCAAAAGCATGCTCTGCCAGTTCTTTCGGTGTATTGATAGTAAGATACCTGCCAGGTATGACAGCATCGGTATCGATATCATTCCCAAATTTCCAAACATTTCCATTCATTGTATTCTGCTCCATGATTTGAGGTTATAGATAGGATCAAAAGATTATAGTATTTTGCTTAACATCGGTTGTTGTAAGCTTTAAATTTGGCCACTGTCCCAGAATAGACCGCTTAATTTAGATAATATAGCATCCATTATTATTTTTGTGATGTTACATGGCTAGACCTCGAAGTAAAATCGATATTACATGTCAGAATCAAAAATGCAAATATTTTTTGACAGAGAAAGGAAAAGATATACTAAAGCGTGGAAAAAATCGAGCAGGACATCAACAATACTATTGTAATCACTGTAGTAGATGGTTTGTTGAAACAACGAATACACCGCTGTATCATAAACATCTTTCAAAACCTGAGATAATCAATATCTGCAAACACCTTGTAGAGAAAAATGGTATCAGATCAATTGAACGAATAACAGGCCACCACAGGGATACAATAGGAAATTTAATAGAAGATCTTGCCTTGCATGCTGAGTTAGTAAATTCTATTCTTCTTCATGATGTAAAACTTGGACAATTTGAGGTTGATGAAATGTGGACATTCGTAAAAAAAAACAAAACAAAGTTGAGTAAGGAAGCCCTAATTCAGATATCGAAGGTGATGCCTTGATATTCACTTTCATGACAAGAGGGTCTTATCTTATTGTTGCTTATGAAATCGGGGGGAATTTTTCAATTTTAATTATGCGGTCTAATTAAGGATACGGCCCACAGTTGCACTGCCAATGGCAATTACGACGTACTGACGTTCCAGCTCTTATACTGCAGTGATTACATCTTTCCAGGGAATATATGGACATGGGCAGCTATGATCATGTTGGTCGTATCCGGAAAGCAGGAATATCTGATATGATATCAGCTTCGATCTCCTCATACGACCTGGGATTTACTTGTTTTTGCATGATATTCCATAATACAAATAATGTAGCTGCAACAGTAATGATTACATTTAACAACACGAGCCATAAAACACTTTCCGGTAACAGGTAACTGAAAATGAATAGCAGCCATGACATTACGAATCCAGTCGCAGCTAAAACAATATATTTGATCATTGTAAGTATTACCTTGAATTTTCCAGTGACAGTTAGAGCTTTTGTAACAGTATAATTCTTAAAATATTTTCCAATTTCTTTGAACAATGAGCCAGAACTAACATGTGGGATATTTTTATCCAGCAGGAATAGAATGATCTTGAAAAAGGAATATGGTGAAAAGGTATGTTTGCAAAGAGGTGGGAGTTTTTCTGCATCTTCAGATAAACCCAGGGATTTAAGGTCTTTTTTCATTAGGTCTACGATCTCTTCCTTATAACCTGCATCATCCTGGTAAGCAGCACATACAAGTACAGACACCCATAGTAAATGTTCATGTTCACCACTTTGTACCAGTTCACGACGCACTTTCTCTATCTTATGCATCGGAACATCCATATCCATGAGGTCACCAACAGGATTTGATACCTTCATGACGGCGGCTATTTCGCCTGTTTTACCCTGTAAGAGTTTGATGAAAATGGGTTTTAACAAGGATAGTTCCTGAGTGGCTTTTTTATTTTTATATATGGTTATGCCAATTATTGATATTAGAAATAAAAATAGCAGGGTCATCATGTAACAAGCTGCTATTGTCAATGAGAATATCATAGGTGGTTCAAATAGGGTGACCATAGTGGATAAAGGTTGTTTAGAATATATAAAAAATGTGTTATTCTTTTCAATGTTCTACACCTGTTTAATGTTATCAATACTATATTATCTAAGGCACTATCTCATGATCCAGTCATTTACATTTTTCGCATAAGGGCATATCCCATACCTGTAGTATAAATGGGTATGCTGAGGTAGCGCAGGCCGATGTCTGTGAAATACTGGGTAACTGTCATAGGGAAAAATCCCATTGATACGAACACCAGGTCAAGACCCAGGTTTATCACTAACCAGACCACTCCTATGGTGATTCCTTCCTTGACATGATCTGTCCCGATTTCCTTAAAGTATACAACTGCCAGGGTCACACCGACAAGACCGCCTACAACGATCATTATAGACTTGAAAAACGTTTCAGGAATAAGGAAATTGCCACTTTGGTCCACGAACGGGAACGCGGCGATAAACGGAATAAACCAGAGAAGAAAACCGAATAAGACAATCTTCAGATACTTGTTCATTTGTTTCACCCCTTCTCAAACCATGCATTTACCTGAATATAATATTACCCATGATCCCTCATATACTGAAAAAAGTTCGTCGAAAAATCTATGAATGTCATGCACGCGATAGACTATCCTACATAAATACGGGGCAATCACTGGCCGCTTTTCTTTTTATTCCACTTATCCACCAGGTAGTCAATAGTGATATTCATAAAATTCCTGAAAAAGATACAACATCCGATAAAGATTGCTAATATACCTATCGAAATAAAAGTGAACTGAGAAATATTGCTCCCTATTCTGGTAGTCTTATCTTCATATCCTGTTATTTCCCTGGGAATATAAAAAAAATCAGAGAAAACGGGTGCAAATAATATAAACAAAAGGCCAATGATTATGATTATTGTTCCAATACTGACCTCATCTACATCATCGTTCTGTTTTCTTATCATCCATGAACACGCCCACACATCAATATTATATTACATGTTATGGACCATGAGCAATAATATTTTCCCTTCAAAGTTCATTTAACACAATCTTTTTTCAACGTATCGGAAATTATAAACGCATTTCGTTATCGATATAGGTAATTTTCGTAGTTTCAATCAAATCTTCTGATGGGATTTACCGGATATTCAGGATTGGATCGTATCCTGTCAATCCAGTTTATCATGTCTGAAATTTCCATTTTCCTGAAATTTTGATTTGTTGGACTGCCTCGATAAACTGTTGAAATCATATTAAGGATTGAAAGTAAAAACCCCGAAGAAAATATTTATAATAACAGCATTAACTTGAGAGTTCATATGGCTAAAGTCACAATAAAATTATTCGCAAACCTCAGGGAACAGGTCGGAAAAGCAAAAATCGAAGACGACGGCAGTGATCTTCGTGAATTAATAGATATTCTTATTGGGAAATATGACGGCCTCGGAGAACTGATCATCAAAAACGGCGAGATACACCCGTTCATCCATGTTATGGTCAACGGCATCAGTGTAAAGGACAAGGACGGCCTGGACACTGTACTCAATGATGGCGACGAGATCACCTTATTCCCGCCCGTATCTGGCGGTTGAAGGAAGTTTATGGATAAATTATTCAGGTCACGTGTGGATTTGGACACTGCAAGAAAGACATTTTTCGATACAATTCGGCCTATAAAAAGTATTGAGAGCATTCCCATCGAAAATGCACAAAGCAGGGTGCTTGTTTCTGAAGTGATTGCCGACTGTGACGTGCCCCATTACAGGCGTGCTGCCATGGACGGGTATGCAGTGAATGCTGCCGATACCCTTGGTGCATCTACATCATCACCGATCGTCTTTACACTGACAGAAAAAGATGTTACTCCTGACACCTGCCAGCGGGTGCATACCGGTTCGGCCATGCCCCCTGGTGCTGATGCGGTTGTGATGCTGGAGGATACCAGGTCTTTGGATGGTGTTGTAGAGGTTATGGCACAGGTACACCCGGAAAAACATGTGGGCGGGATAGGTGAAGATGTGGCTGCCGGTGAGAGACTTTTCAGTACAGGACACCAGCTGCGTCCCTGGGACCTGGCAGTACTGGCATCAACCGGTATAGTGGATGTAGAAGTATTCCACAGGCCACTGGTTGCGATTATACCGACCGGTGAAGAAGTTGTGGAAAGAGGGGCATCTCTGGAGCCCGGACAGGTATGGGAGACCAACAGCCTGATGACTGCCTCATTTGTCAAAAAATTGGGCGGTATCCCCAGGATCAGCAAGATAGTCACCGATGACCCACAACTCATAGAGCAGTCCATAGTGGCAGGGTCAGATGCCGATATGATCATCATCAGTGGCGGCACATCAGTGGGTGAGCGTGACCATGTACCTGCTGCTGTAGAAACCTTAGGTGAACTGCTGGTACACGGCGTGGCCATAAGCCCTGGCAAACCCACGGCCCTGGGAGTTGTGGACAATAAGCCAGTGCTTTGTATGCCAGGTTATCCTGTTGCAGGTCTTATTGCACTTATAGTGTTCGGGAAGGAAGCTATCAGGATACTTGGACATTTCCCAAATCGTCCATCTACAGTGATACGGTTACCTCTTAAGGAAAAGATCACATCCCGCCAGGGATATCATACTTATGTGCGTGTACAAATAAGGCAGGGAGAGGTTGAACCACTAATGGTATCGGGTGCCGGGATACTGAGTTCAGTTGCCAGGGCCGATGGATATGTGGTAGTGCCGCCCAATATCGAAGGATACGGGGCAGGCACTGTAGTTGATGTTTTTTTGTTCTAATCGCCGAGAAGTTTGCCGATCGACAGGCCGCCACTGCCGCTACTGCCCGAATCCCCTATTGACATGTGGGGTGCAAGGGCAGCCGCCAGGTTGGAGATGCTGAGTGACTGGATGATTACCCTGCCCGGTCCTGTAAGTGTTGTCAGGAACAGGCCTTCTCCACCGAACAGCGATGTCTTGATGCCGCCTGCCCTTGTAATGTCATACTGGACAGATGATTCGAACCCAACAACTGAACCAGTATCCACTTTCAGGGTCTCACCAGGCTGCAGGTCCTTAATAACAAAATCACCGCAGGCGTGAATGAACACTATACCCTGTCCGCTGTATTTCTGGAGTATGAACCCTTCTCCGCCAAAGAATCCCGCACCAAGCTTTTTAGTAAATTCCACGTCCATGTCCACTCCATTTTCGGCACACAGGAACGCATCCCGCTGAGCCAGGAATTCGTTTCCGGGGCTGATTGGTATTGCTTCTATCTTGCCAGGGACATTGCCGCCGAATGCTACAAATCCGTCACCCTGGGCTGTGAATTCAGTAATAAAGAATGATTCGCCGCTGACCATACGCTTTAAGCCTTTCATAAGACCGCCTTTGGCCTTGGCCTGCATATCTATATTGCTGCTCATGTGGTTCATGACACCGGCTTCGGCATAGACTGTTTCGTCTCCCTGCAGGTGAAGTGTTACCAGCTGGAGATTGTCTCCTGTTATTTCATATTCCATTACTTATTTCCTCCAATATAGTTTTTGTTTTATGGTTATACTTTGTTTATAGTATATAGGGATTATTTGAGAAGTTACTGGTATGGGACTGGAAGGTAAGGGGTATTAAAATAGATGCTCATCTTTTGTATCTCATTTTCTCGCAGGAGTTCAAGGGTTCGAATCCCTTCCCCCGCATACTGTATTTCTATTACAGAAATGATTGGCGTATTTATGTAAGATTTTTATGATTACCTGGGAGAATCCTCGACACACTTGATTGCAAATTTGCTTTTTATTTGCTCAATTCTACCTGATATTTCCAGCTCAGTAAGAGATGGCAATAATATTTCTTTATCACATCTGAATCTTTCGAGCAGTTCAGCCAGTGTCATGGGATTTACAGCCAGTTCTTTAAGGATTGCATCTTCAAACCATCGTTCCATCTGTTCATGAGATTTTTTTGAAATGCGTTCACCAATAGGTGTTTCAAGACCATAGGAAGTCCTGAGTTTATCCAACTTATCATAAAGGTCAATTTCACACATCATATCATGTCTGGATTGGGCGATACATTCTGTTAATATGGCCTCCCAGTTTAGTCCTGATCTTGCCAGTACCAGCAGATCATCCTCATCGTCATCCCGTTGGGTGACGCTTTTAAGAAGGAAGATATCTTCTTTTGAGATTATCCGGACATTCAACTGGCCAGTTTTAAAAAGAAGCTTTGCCCTTTCGATCATCCCTGAAGATAATCTGAGCTTCTTACAGACATATTCATGGAAAATGTCCCATCTGAATCCGTCTGCATTTTCAAGTATACGGGTTGCGGACATCATCTTGTATTCCGGCGTAAGCCTTTTGGCCTCTATCTTGTTATATCCCACTTCCTCAAGAACAAGGACCAGTTCATCTGCCTCTTTATGGGTTGAGAACAGAACATCGATATCCTTGGTGGCGGCTTTTAATCCGTATCTTATCATGGCAGCACCGCCTAATAAATAAAGGTCCACTGGTTTTATCAGGGCATTGCCTACTTTTTCAAGTTCACCGAATACGTAACTTTCATCAAATCCTATTCTTGCCATTTTATGTTATACTCCTCTGCCTTTTGCTTGATATACGAAGGCGACGGCATAAATTTTTCCTCTGGTTGTTTCCAGGTATCCAGCAGGTACAGCATGCTTTTTGAAATGTGGGCTATGCCATACTGGCTTGAAATTTTTAAAAACAGGTCATTATCTGGTTTTGTTTTTAGTATGTATAGTATTATATAGGTCAGGTTCCTTTTGCTGTGTGGGTCTGCGGCGATTGCATGTGCTGCGATTTCTTCATTTGAGAGATCCCTCATTGAATAAAAATAGTGGTTTTCAGCCAGCATGAGGGGAATAGTGCCTGATATTGCAGTTAATCCGGTTGGCCTGATGTTTGGTTGTTTGACCTCACTGTCTGAAGCGAAGAGGAATTCAAAACCATGGGATGTGATAAACCTTGCCTGCGGCGATATTTCCTGCAATGTGGATACTGCAAAGTAGGAACAATAATCTTTAAGAAATTCCCTGATATCTACCAGGTCCTGCGGGAGTTCGTATTCTTTATTGTGGTAGAGCATCATGGCATGTTTTTTGAACTTCCTGATATAGCGGCGGAGTGTTGCTTCTGATATTTGGCTTTCATCCATAAGGCGGGCAAGGTCTGCTTTTTCTGTGGATAGTACTGCCAGGACTTGTATGCCTGACCCCTGCAGGAGTTGAGGGAGGGGCATGTATCTTCTTTTTTGAAGGATGGCTTTGAGTTTTGCAGCATGCAGGTTGTTGCTCAGTTTGACTTTCTTTGTGATGCCTCTGGTCGAGA
>Ga0255420_10049_pt1 | contig 23468 bp, 21 predicted proteins | sample ANMaggSeSYBR02I3_FD_182630 | JGI IMG/M metagenome (GOLD analysis project Ga0255420, IMG submission 182630) | Sediment cell enrichment communities from methane seep in Santa Monica Basin, California, United Staets - ANME aggregate JGI... | ecosystem: Environmental > Aquatic > Marine > Cold seeps >...
TTAGTATAGGCCGGTTGATATCAATGTACAGCCAGTGAGAGATATCCTACCCAGGGAATATGCCACCGGGCCACCCCAATGATCCATTCCTCTTTTACAGGTTGGAGCATGCTTGTACGGGTCTTCTGGTCAATAATGCCCTTATTATTATCCCCTTCGGTTATATATCCCGAATGAGGTGCAGCAGGTCCACCGGACCACATTGGCTCCCCCTCCTCTACCCAGTACATTGCTCTGTGGATGATCGGGGTATCTACAGTACTTCCATACTTCCTATATAAAATTACATCCCCGTATTCATCGAATGATGTATATCCTGACGTAACACCCTCAGTATATGATATGATCTGGGTTCGCTGGGCGTTTTGTATGATAACCACGTCACCAATACCGATATTGGGCAGCATGCTGCCAGATTCTACAGCCACCGCCGGTAGGGGTGTACCAAGACCGATTTGGGAGATAAGCATGAGCAATCCGATCATTACAGCTACGAACAGCAGGTCATTTAACAGGCTAATCCAGCGATTATCACTGTTCCTGAACAGTTTAACATAATAAAATAATTCATCGATAATGGTTTTCTCTTCCCTTAGGTTTTTATTGCGAATATTTATAGCGTGTAAAGAGATAATAGTTTGTACGATTCTAATGGAAAAAACTGATCATGCTTCATTTATTGTAGAGCAATTTGCACAGGCCGGTTACCAGATAGACCCTGAAGCCCTAACCCTGCTTATGGAACAGGATACCACTCCCCCATTTATTGGCAGGATACTTGATTCACTTGACGAGTCCACACTTGTAGTTAGCCCTGCCCAGATTTACCCGGCTTTAAATACCAGGACCACACCACAGTCAGGGACCGAGTACCCCCATGTCCATATCAGGGATCCGGATTATGAAGATGAATGGATTGGTGAGCTGGATGTGATCTCAGATATCACTGATCAGTCAACATGTGTAGGTGAATACAGGGAATTCGTGGACTTTTTCAGGAACAGGTTCTCCAGGCTGGGAGACATGTTGAGGAACCGGGGTATTGGTTTCAGGCCAATAGAAAGCCTTAACAGGCGCAAACTGGGCCTGGTGGAAGGCAGGGAGGAGATTTCGGTCATAGGTATGGTATCTGACCTGCGCACATCCAAAAACGGTCACAGGATGATAGAGATCGAGGATACTACCGGAAGCCTGCGAACAATGGTGCTGAAAAATAAGCATGATATCTTTGAGCAGGGCATGAAAGTGATGCTGGATGAGGTGATTGGTGTCACCGGTAACCTGAGTGATGACGGAAATCTGCTATTTATAAATAGTATCATGTGGCCTGATATGCCAATCAGGACCAGTTCGGAACTGGGCGAGCAGAATGTGAGCGGCAAAGCTGTAATGATATCTGACATACATGTGGGGAGTGATACCTTCCTTGAAGACCAGTGGCTGGGTTTTATCGACTGGCTGGATCATGGAGGGTCAGTGGCAGGCAACGGATCTGTGGACGTTAAGGATATCAGGTATCTTGTAGTAGCAGGTGATCTGGTGGACGGTATTGGGATATACCCGAACCAGGAGGAAGAACTGGCCATTACCGATGTCTATGAACAATATAAAGTAGCTGCTGATTATTTCAACCGGATACCCAAACACATCAAGGTGATCATATCCCCGGGCAACCACGATGCGGTCAGGCAGGCCGAACCCCAGCCCACATTCCCTGAAAAGATAAGGAAGATGTTCAGTCAGGACGTAGTTTTCGTGGGCAACCCGGCAGTGATATCCATGGATGGGGTACGCACCCTGATCTATCATGGCCGTAGTATTGATGATATCGTAGCCAATCTGCCTGGAATGAAATACGAAGATCCGACACGGCCCATGATCGAGATGTTGAAACGCAGGCACTTGTCTCCAATGTACGGCTCTCGGGTATCCATTGCGCCTGAAAAGGAAGACCATCTGGTAATCGACAAGCCACCCCATATCCTGCACTGTGGCCATGTACATACAGTTGGATGCACCACATACCGTGGCGTCACAGTGATAAACAGCGGTACCTGGCAGTCCCAGACAGAGTTCCAGAGGCGTATGAACCTCCAGCCTGATCCTGCCAAGGCTGCCATCGTGGACCTGGCAACACTTAACACAAACATTATCTCATTTCAATAACTCATATATTCCCAATGAGCACTATACCCAAGCATCAATTAGAATTGAGCACCTTACCCGGGCATCAATTGGAATTATTCAAAAAAATGGGATATCACATAGTAGGAAGTCATGGCGCTGTCAAACCCTGCCTCTGGTCGGGCAGATCAATAAAGGGAAAGGGCAGTTGCTATAAATCCCAGTTCTATGAAATCCAGTCACACCGCTGCATCCAGATGACGCCTTTTTTAGGCTGTAACCAGTCATGCCTTCATTGCTGGCGCCCGGTTGAACACCCGGTAGACACGCCTGCTGAGTGGGATTCTCCAGAGGAAATTGTGGGGGATTGTATCAGGGAGCAGCGCAGGTTGATGTCAGGGTACGGCGGCCTGGATGATGCTGATAAAGTAAAATGGAAAGAATCCCTTGACCCCAAACATGCGGCCATATCACTTGCAGGGGAACCCACACTTTACCCTTTCCTGCCCGAACTGGTCCTGGAGTTCCATAAACAGGGACTTACCACCTTTGTGGTCACCAACGGTACAAAACCCGATGTTATTGAAATTATCAGGCCGTCACAACTGTACATGAGCCTGGACGCTCCTGATAAGGAAACTTATATTCGTTCATGTGCTCCCGATCACCAGGATCAGTGGGAGCATATCCTGGAATCCCTGGAAGTGCTGTCCCATCATCCTTCCCGGATTGCCATCAGGATAACTCTGACAAAAGGTTTGAATTTCAAAGATGCCACCGGGTATGCCCGGCTTATCGAACTTGCAAAACCCGACTTTGTGGAGGTAAAGGCCTATATGCATCTGGGCTATTCCCGCAAACGACTGGAACGGGATGCTATGCCCAGGCATGAGGAGATACTTGAGTTCACTTCAGAACTTGGCAGGGAGCTAGGTTACCATATGGCGGATAATGTGGAACCCAGCAGGGTGGCATTACTGTCAAAGGACAAAAAAGTGACTCCTGTAACCCTGTAGTTTAGTCCTGCCTGAAAGTCTCCAGGTCAGTCAGATCTACCTGATAGTTTCCAGATTCATCGGTTCCCCTGTATATCAGACCAGCCTGATAGTTTCCAGGTTCATTGGTGCCCTGGTTTCGATACGGTATTTTCTGTATATTGAACTGGCCAGATCCAGGCAACACTTCTCATCACCATGTTCTGTAAGGATATGTTCAGGCCTGGGTTTCATCTTCTTGATATATTCCATCAATTGCCTGCGGTCAGAGTGTCCCGAAAATCCATCCACTGTTTGCACCTGCAGGTTAATCCTGATAACATCACTCTTGCCGTTATTGTAGACGGGAACTTCACTCCAGCCTTTCTGCAACCTCCGGCCCATGGTTCCTTCTGCCTGGTATCCTACAAATACCAGTGCATTCTTCTCGTCGGGACCGTATGCCCTTAAGTATTCCATGATCGGTCCGCCGTTTAGCATACCAGAGGTTGCCAGTATGACACTTGGTTTGGGATTGGTAAGGATATCTTTTCGTTTCTCAACAGAATCCACCTGTTCAAAACAATCGGCTAAAAACGGGTTCATACCTTTATGGAATATCAGGTTCTTCAGTTCGCCATTCAGGTATTCGGGATAAGTAGTATGGATGGCCGTGGCTTCCCAGATCATACCGTCCAGGTAGACCGGGATATTATCATCGATGAAACCTTTACGGATAATCTCCTCCAGCACCAGCATGACTTCCTGGCTTCTGCCTACTGCAAAGGCCGGGATCAGGACAGTACCGCCCCTGGCTATCGTTTCTTTTACGATATCCTTTAACCGGTTCTCAGCTTCCTTCCTGCTGGGTTGCATATCCTTGGAACCGCCATAGGTTGACTCGGTGATTATGGTTTCTATCCTGGGAAATGAATTGACTGCCGGGTCGAACAGGCGGGTCTTCTCATATTTATGATCCCCGGTAAATGCAATATTATACAGCCCGTCACCCACATGGAAATGGACCACGGATGAACCCAGGATATGGCCGGCATTGTGCATAGTAAGCTTCATATCCGGAGCAATATCGGTAACGTCGCCGTAATTAAGTGTAATTGTATGTTTCAGGGTCTCACGTATCATTGCGGATTCATAGGGTATGGTCTTGCCTTCCTTGGCAGCCACATCAATAAAGTCCAGCTGCAAAAGAGCCATCAAGTCCCTGGTGGGAGGTGTGCAGTACACTGGCCCTTCATAACCGTACTTATACAGCAGGGGTATCAGTCCGGAATGATCCAGGTGTGCATGGGTGAGCACTACTGCATCTATCTGGCCAATAGGCGTTACCTCTGGTATGTACAGGTAAGGGGTGCCGTTTTCATCAGAACCAACGTTCACTCCACAGTCAATGAGTACTTTGGTCTCAGGGGTTGACAGCATGAAACAACTGCGTCCTACTTCCCGGCAGCCTCCCAATGCAGTGACCCTGACCCATTTATCTTTGGCCGATACTTCCCTGTGGATCTTCCTGCCAATGGTCTTGAGCAGGGCTTTACGTTCTTCTTTGTGGTCCCTGTTGTACTGTCTGATATTCTTTACAGTGGATGATTTTATAGGCGGGGTCCTTATCACCTTGGGTGTCCAGCCGATCTCCCTGGTAATCTCCCTGAGAGTGTTGCCATGTCTACCGATTACGATACCTGGCTTCTCGGCCTCGATTATCACTTCACCTGTATCAGGATCAAAATAATGGCTTGAAATGCCGGCATCTTCAGGTACGATCCTGGAGATCATTTCAATTACGATTTCCGGATCTGCCAGTACTCCAGGGTCAGGCCTGACCACTAACCGCTTCCTGAGATCCTTTGCCAGATTACGGATGATATCACCGTTATCTGCCAGTTTTTTCGGTTCCGGAGTATATATTACAAGTTCCGGTCCCTCGAACTCTATAAGCGATATAGTCACTCCGGCTGGTAATTTTTTCGTTATCTTTGCTTTTAGTTCTTCGAGTACCTGTTCTACCGACATGGTATTTACATCCTGTGAAAATTATGTCCTGTGAAAAAATCTGAAAATAAAAAATTTAAAAAATTAAGAATAAATGTAATGTTCCCTTAATGTTTGGATCTTACAAAGCATCAAGGAAAGCATCACGTGTTTTTTGTATGACAGAATCTTCTATTTCGAAATACCCTTCTGAAGTGATCTTGGTGACCTTAATTCCGTTCCCGGAAGCAGAATCCCGTTTCATAACGTTGTGTAATGCCCTTATTGCCAGGTTCACACCATCATCAATGGGCATATTCTCTTCGTATCTATCCTCAAGTATTCCGTAGGCAAATGGAGATCCTGAACCGGTGGCTACGGCTTTGTTCTCTTCAAGTTGGCCTCCGAGGGCATCAAGTGAATAGAGTCCGGGACCGTTCTTATCCACTCCACCTATAACAAGCTGGACCATGAATGGAAAATACCTGTTTCCTGCAAGGATGTTGGACAATAGACTGGTAAGACCTTTGATGGTCATACTCTCTTGTCTGCGCATTTGATATAATTTTGATTCGACTTGCATTGTTTTTACAAGTTTTTGTGCATCTCCCACTGAACCGGCTGTGGTCATTCCCACAAGGTCATCTATCTGGTATATTTTCTTGGCATCTTTGCTTGCGATGAAATGCCCCATTGTAGCCCGGCTCTCTGTGGCCAGGACTACGCCTTCACTGCAGATTAATCCAATAGTCGTTGTACCTTTAAGTTCGTTATCATTAACCATCTGTATACCTCATAGAAAAAATGAGAAAATCAGCTAACTTTCATCTTATATTTGTATCTGCCTATATAAGGGTTTTCCCGTTTTCAGCCTTGCACTTTTTTAATTTTATTGATATTCACGGTCCTCTGCCTTGGCCCGTCCATTTCAACAAAAAATATACGCTGCCAGGTACCCAGCACAAGCTTACCACCCATTACCGGAATAGTTTCGCTTGAACCCAGGATTATAGCTTTCAGGTGGGCATCGGCATTATTATCTATCCGGTCATGCCGGTAACCTGCCAAGGGAGGGATCAGTTTTTCCAGGAAGTCCAGGATATCGTGGCGCAAGCCGGTCTCATTCTCATTCAGGATAATTGCGGTCGTGGTATGGCTGGTACTTACAACACATATGCCATTGACAATACCGCTTTTTCGTACCTCGCTCTTAACCTCTTCAGTAATATCCACCAGTTCAACCCGCTTGCTCGTCGTGATGTTCAATGTAAAACCTCTTGTTGAACAAATATCAGGGAACACTAAGTATACTGAAGCTTATAGTAAGCGAATTTCAGTGTAACCATGCTCACAATCATACAGGCAGAGAGTGAATACAGGATCGTTTCAGGAGGAATAGCTGACAAGCCACCTGTCACTGCATAGAGTATGCCGCCGATAATGGACATAACAATAAATGTAGCAGCTATGGACGATATGGCACCGCCAATAAGTGACCATGGATGAACAGCACCTCTGCCTTCAAAGATTGTCGTACCCAAGATGAACAATACTGCAAATATAAGTAATATTAAAGGTGCCGGCATTGGCAGACCTGTTTCAAACATATATATTATGCCCAGTGCCACAGCGATCATGCCAAGGGACATACCAACCACAAGTACCAGTGTCCTTAAAAAGTAATTCTCAAGATTAATTTGAATGATCCATCCCTCCAATTTAATGTATCATTAAATTATATCCAAAGCAGTATTTATTAATTTCCATGTAAAACTGCCTGGAACCATGCATTATCCATCATTTTGTCCTTTGGTTACTATGGTGTAAAAAGAGGATCGTCACTGATAGCTTCTATGCATTCTTCCAGGGACATGTCCGGATACACTTCCCACCACTTCCTTGTGTGTCTCATGTACGATAGATTGAACCGGTCTCTTCCAACGTATTCCATCCGCGCAAATTTGGTTTCAAAGGATGGCTCTATGGCATTGGGTCCGGGGGAATGGTATTTTGTACAAAAATAAAAATAGTTGCGATACCATTTCGTAAAGATATCCACGATATAATTGAAACGGTCTTCCTGTGGATCCGCGTCAATGTTTTTGGGTTTTAAAACAGACTCAACAAGTTCATCACATACCTGTTTTACCTCAATTTTCACTGACTCCGGAACTTTGGGTTTTTGGGCCCTGGACGGGCTGACGAACCAGTGTTTATCATTTTTCGCCATGTAATCACCTTTTTTTAACGTATAGGAAAGTATAAACGCATTTCGATGTCGACATATGTAATTTTATCAGTTCCAATTAAATCTTTTGACATGATATACATGATTTGATTATATTCTTTTAGAACTTTTCAAAAGCAAACTGTTTATAGGGTGGAGATTGTTGTTTTAGTCCATAATTTTCGGTAGTGTCCTATATTTCATGACCTAATGTATTTATATGTCTGATTCTTGAAAATCATTGTTTTACCTCCTGGACTCTGCGACATTTTTTTAAAAATTATATTACTTTCAATCCTCTCTCTCTCAAAGTATAAACAGGGGCAAATGATTTAGAAAACGGATTTTACGGATCAAACGGATGCACGCGGATACGAAAATAAATCCGTGAAAATCCGTCTAATCCTTGTCATCCGTGTTCTATTCAAACTAAATTAGTTAATCATAAAAAATCATTGGTTCTTTGGAAAACGATACATATCGAGTTGGTCAAACTCCTTAACCGATGACTAATGGAAACTATTTCGCAGATATTATTGCTGACCAGGTGATCTAAGAGATCAAATCTGCTGAAGGTCTAAGAGAAGAAAATAAAGCTCAGTTGATCAATTACCTTAAAGCCACTGATAGAGAAGTCGGGCCATTATTAAATTTTGGTAGAACCCCGGAATTCAAAAGAGTGATATTTACGAATGACAGGAAAGCATGATTTGAATTAGAAATCCCAAATCCGTGCGTATCCGTTGAATCCGTGTCATCCGTGTTCCTTCCTCCTTGATGAATACTATTTCATAAATCAACAAATTCAATTAATATAGAGGTCACGATTTATAGGACACTACCTAATTTTGCGAAAGATTATAGGATGTTTCCTTTCAAAGAACAGAGCAGAGAATTATCAGTATATTGCATCTTTATTGGCTGACTGGAAGTTACAGGGCAAGAATGGGTTTGAAGAACTGGAGCAACTACTCAGGCAAGAATTGTGTATGAGCTAAACAAATACAAAATAATAATGCCCGAACGTCCCCAAAACCGCCTATTCGATCTTATCTACCCTTGATACCCTGAGCAGTGAACAAACAGGTATACCTTCTATGGAATCAAATCCTTTCTTGTCGATCAGTACACCGATGGCAGTGGGGGTAGCCTTTTTACTTTTCAGGATTGAAATTACTTCTTTAACGGTACTGCCGGTAGTGACAACATCATCCACAATAATGCACTTCTTTCCGGAAACTCTTGAAAAATTCTGGGACAGCATACCACCCGAACCACTTGATGAATCCTTGTTTGACTGGAACACAGATAGCTCGGCTCCCAGTTCTTCGGCTATCAGGCTGGCTATAGGTACTCCACTTAAGGCCACACCCACTACAACCTCAATGTCAGCACCTGGATTCTCAAGACATTCAAATACCAGGTCGCACAGGGCACTGGACATTAATCCCAGTCGCCTGGAACTGCGGCCTATGCTGCTCCAGTTTACATAGATGTCCTTGGGTGCCTGGGTGATATCCCCTTTTGGTGAATGTGCCAACAACCAAGTGGCAGTCTCCACGGAAACATTAAGTTCATCTGCGATCTGTCCCTCTGCCAGTCCGCTCTGCTTAAGTTCTAAAGCTTTCTGGATCAAGTCTCTAATATTCTTCATAACAATACCTTCATTTTATTCAGTCTGTAACAATATAAAATTAATCCAGGTCGATCAATACTTCACCCCTTCACCCGCCGCCGCCTGACCCCTGAACCGCAGATGGGACATTCAATGCCTGATTCGACTACATTACCAGATACCATCGCTTTACCTGATTTCATCACTTTACCAGATAGCACTGCTTTACCTGATCCAACAACATTGCCAGATTCCACTACATTGCCGCATCCTGTGCACTTTAATTCCCACAAAACCTTCTTCCTGATCCCTGGCATGGCAGCGGTCTTGCATTCAATTCCAAGATTGACAGCCACATTTTGTATAGCATAATCGTCAGTTACCAGGATTACTCCAAACCAACTTTTCAGTTCCAGGGCCTTTGCAAGGATATCCAGATCAGTCACTGACAAAACACTTGCATCTCCTGTTGAAATCGCCGTTGATCTCACCTTTTCCCGGCAGGCTCCATCCGGAAGTTCAACTCTTAGCCCTGCATCTTTTAGCAAGTCGAACCTCAGCCTTGATGTACTGTCCATGATCTCGTCAACCACTCCAGGTACTGTGACAGTGGTCCCGTCCCTGAACTCCACTTGGGCTATGAAACCCGAGGTGTCGATAACATACACTTTATCTATCATCAGTGGGTTCCTGCCGCATTTAATGCCGAAGTATATTCCTGTTCGAACTTGCTGAACCGCTTTGCCTCATCAGCATCGAAATACTTCCTGATGTCCTTCAACGTTGCTGTTACTTTATATTCTTCCTGTATCGCCAGCCTGGCAAAGGACTGGGCAGATTTTTCAATGGAAGAATCAAGACCATCAGCTATAGCATATCTGCTCACTTCTTTTAGTGACCAGAGAGCCTGGTCCACTACGTCATCCAGCTTTTTTGATGATGATTCCATGCCAATATTTCCCAGGGCACTCACGGCCACATTGATGCCGGTTTCCATGTGCCGGTACCCGTAGGCCACTCCAATATCCTTTATCGACCAGATGGCCTGCTCGGTTCCTAGTTCCAGCTTATTGGATGCTGCGATCGTACCCTGGACCTCCAGGTAAGATACTATCTGGTTTGCCTCCTCTGTCATGTCATTCTGCACAGCAGACACACCTATATCACGCAACTTCAGGGCAGTTTGCTTAACAGAACTCTCCAGTGAATTGGTTGCTGATTCCTTCCCGAGATTATATATAGCTGTACATATCTTCTTTATCGCACCCCTGTCCTTATCCCTTACAGCCGAGGCTCCGATGGTCCCCAGCATATCACCGGACCTGGGCGGGATGGATTCAATACCCTGGGCCGCAGCCGCTGCCCCTATCCGGCCAATGGCATCGATTATTGTCATTTTCATGATTTCGTATCCCCTTAATTGCAGGACATCGTAATATTCGAAAAGCCTTCGCAGGATATCCTCTACCGGAACTTCAATACCCCTTGATATGGCACATTCCCCGATCTCGCCTATGATCCTGATGGACCCGGCCGCGGATTCATCTTCATCCATTTTAAGCGCAAGTTTACCTATTTCATCAATTTGGGAAATAAAATGTGAAGTAACCCTGTCCAGGCTCTTACGCCTCATTCCGGAAGTGGTCAGTAATTCTATACAACTATTTTTTAGTATTTCCAGTCCGAATATCGATGGACCCAGCATCCCCCTCATAATAGAACCCCTGATGATGTCCACTATGGGCTGGGTAGGGTCACGGTCATGCTTTTGTGTGCCTGTGGACTGGACAGTTATTAGCATGTTATCCCTTGTGATCTCCTTATAAAACTTCTCAAATGCCTGGTTTAGCTGTTCTGTCTGCAAATACCGGTAGACATAGTATCCTGCCATACCAATTATCACGGAACTGAGCACCAACAGTACTATCCAGACAGCCTGCAAATTCCATGTAGCAGGTTCCAGACTGATAAAGTCCAGTACCATCATCAGGCTGGTTGTGATAGTGAATGCACCAAGTACGTAGGATAATGATTCCCTGATATTGCCCTGTTTTTTCAGGTAATCAATGAACTTCTGGTATATGTTGGCCGAGTGGGTTCGTGATGGTTTCCTGCGTTTTAACAGCCAGACACTGATGATCCATAATAACAGGGCTATGATGATGATAACCATATGAGTGGCAATATTTATGGACACTTCCCCTAACATCCATATGGGCATAGCCAGCAGGGTTATCTGGATGAAGAGGGCACCAAGGCAGATATCAGAACCTACAGAGCGAATGGTTAACCTGTTGGTGTATTTGACGAATAGTACTATAAAGAAAAATATTCCGGAAAAAATAGCAATAGGCACAAATTCAAAAGCAGTGGAAATAAGATTTGACATACTAATTAATATTTTATATTTTTGTATATAAAGTATTACTTTTTACAGGCACAGTCCATAATTCAGTTAAGTAATTGTTGGACAGCTTCTATAACCAGTAACTATTATCTTAGCATGATGCTCAGGCAAGGAACAAGGATCGCTAACATCCCGTTTTTTATGAATGAAGATGTACTGGACGAACGTGTGGGAGCATTCAGTTAAAGTGGGCTTGCTGAAAAGATGAAACTAATTGGTGTGGCTGTTTCACAGAACAATAATAAAACATATCTCACGTTAGGCTTAAGAAATGGTTTAAGGGATATGATTATCGGGCCTAAAAGAGAGATGCCTACATTTGAACTATGAACTGGTTCCGGTTTAAATAATATCCTTTGATATATCATCCTTTCTTATTATTCTCCGGCAACACGCCATCATTGATCCAGTCAAAGTAATCCCTTGAACCCCCGTCAATGCTGAATAAAATTATACATGGTACAATAGTACAATAGTGCATTTCCTTAACCATGATTTCTATGTTCTCAGGTTGTTTATATGTGGTCTTGATGATCATGGCCATCTCGTTATCCTCCCGGAGACCGTCCCACTTGTAGATGGATGTAATCGGAAATATATTTACGCAAGCGGCAAACTTTTCATTCACAAGCCTTTTTGCTATTTATTTTGCCTATTTCATATTGCCAGTGGTGATATATACTATAGAGAACCTGATAATCCCATCTTGAACTATATATTTAAGTTTAATAAACTTATGATTAATAATAATATCTAATATGGAGAGCCTTTTATTTGAACGAGGTAAACCCCTTTTTATCATTTATTGAATCCTATTGGAAGATCCTGTTGATATTTGCAATATATTGGCAGTCCATCCTGATCCTGAAACAGTACGGGATACTTGCACGGTTCAATATCAGCAACCATGGCCCGTTATTGATGATACGAACTACAAAGGGACAGAAATTCCTTGACAGGATTGCCAGTGCCAAAGGTTTCTGGAGGCTATTTGGAGATGCAGGCATTCCGCTTATGCTACTGGGAATGTTTTTGATGTTCGTCCTGATCATATTCTCTGATATTTTCATGGTGACCTCGTTACATGAACAGACTATGCCTCCCCCCAGTGAGATACATGAACTAAGGAATATATTCCTAATTCCAGGTATAAATGAATTTATCCCTGTTGTCTGGGGTATCATAGGATTGATCGTTGCCCTGGTGGTCCATGAATTCTCCCATGCTATTATGAGCAAGGCCGAGGATATCAGGGTCAAGTCAATGGGGCTTATCTTTGTACTGATACCAATCGGGGGATTTGCAGAACCCGATGAAGAACAACTGTTCGGGAAACGGTATAAGCAAGAGGAGCACGAAAATGAAGAAACATCAGACCAAAAGACTGCAACTCGCAGACAAAGGGTCAGGATACTGACAGCCGGTGTAATGGCAAATTTTGTTACCGCATTTGTGGCGCTCGTACTATTCTTCCTTGTGATAGGTAGCATTGCACCAGTGTCCAATGTGGTGATCACTGATGTGATTCCGGGATCACCTGCCGATGATGCCGGATTGACTGAGATGACCGTGGTAACCCACATAAACGATAAGAAAATCGAGAACGGATCGGCTTTCCACTTACATATTATCTCACTTCCTATTGATGAAGTCTTCAAGCTGAGGATTAAAAAAGATGGCAAGACCAGTGAAGTGCTGCTGATGCCTGATATGAAGAAAAATGGTATCATCAGCGGAGTGAAATTTAATGAAATTGTTCCAGGGATGCCTGCTGAAAAAGCCGGTCTTTTGAAGGGCACATTGATTACCAGGATCGATGATGTGAAAATATATGACAGCCGGGATTTCTTTGATTTTATGGCAAACACCACTCCCGGCCAGGAAATAATAATTCAGACACTTGTTGCCAATGAGGAGATCAATTATTCTATTACCCTGGCCAGTAACCCTTCGGGTGGGGAAAAGGGGTTTATAGGTGTCAGTGGTTTTTCGAATATCTTTGCATCAAGTTCCATAGGGCTCTCTCTTGGGGAATACCCTGCCAAAGAACTGCTGCATTTCCTGCAGATGATACCACATATGATGACAGGCGTAGCTGGCTGGATCATATTACTGGCATTGCCTTTCCCTAATCCCTTCATTGGAAGCTTTACGGGTTTCAATTCTTCAATCTATATGTTCTATGAACCAATTGGGTGGGCCGTACCACTGGGTGTGGGTGTATTCTGGCTTGCCAATTCCCTGCTATGGATCGGATTGATTAATTTCTATGTGGGATTGTTCAACTGCCTACCCATGCTGCCCCTTGACGGGGGGCATGTGTTCAGGGACACCCTTCATTCCATTCTGGCACGGTTGTTCGGTAATGAAAAACGTATGGGTATGATTGCAGGAAAGGTTGCTGCGGGCTTTGCAATACTCATGCTGGCCTCACTGGTATTTATGATCATAGCGCCTAAGCTTGCACACGGTCTTTGATTTCACAATACAAAAAGGTTAATAGTGCATTATTATATACATGTAGATAAAGATTATAATACCATATTGTTTTATTATATACTACCATTAAATATTGAATGAGAATGCCACCATGGATTTTAGTTTTGACTCATCAGATAATCAATTTGTTACCACCGGAATAATGGGATTGGATGTGCAATTAGGTGGAGGTATACCTCCCGGGACAACACTTCTGTTAATTGCCGAATCCGGGGCTGGGGCTGAGATTTTCACAAAACAATTCTTGTATGGTGGACTAAATTGTGGTGAATCTGCCTTTTATTTTTCTTCTGACCGTTCAATTGAGGAGGTTAAAGCTGATATGAAACATTTCAGGTGGGATGTCAGTAAATATGAAGAAACGCAAATGGTCAAATTCATTGATGCATATACACCAAGATTTATCAATATCCTCCCCCCAAAACTGCGCAGTAGGATTTCTGCGAAGGAGTTCCTTAAAGGTGGATTAGATCCGCTTAATCAGTTAAAGACCACTGTCAGCCAAAATCATGAGTCCAAATACAGGGGGGTCATCGATTCTATTTCTTATTTCCTCAGGGCATATGGTCTAAACAGTGTGATAGAGGTCATTGAACTTATGTCTTCTATCGGAAAACTCACTGGTGGCATACACTTGATAGTGATTGGTGCGGGACTGCACGATAATATTACTTTAAATACGGTCAAATACCTGACAGATGGTATTATTGAATTCTATGTTAAGGAAAGGGGGTCACAGATCGAACGGGGTCTTATTATTAGAAAGATGCGTGGCATGATCGTACCTAACAAATCCATCGGTTTTGACATCACTCACAGGGGCATTGAACTGGAAACCACGACAAGAGTGTTGTAATCACATAAATTCGTCCTGGATATTTACTACTTCCTTACTGTTTCCAGCCTTAGAGTAAGCGTCAAGAGGTTCGCGGTTTAATTCCAGGAATGTATGTCCCCATTTGAACTTGTTAAGGATATTTTCTGCCTGGGTTTTATGATCAAGGATGTATAGTGCCGCAGCAAAAGCTTCTACTGTTCCTAATTTGAAAGGTTTCCCAAAGTTAACTGGGTTTGCAGCCACCAGGTACGGCAATGCCCGGTGTTCAAGGCGCAGCCTTTGCAGCATGGGAAAGATTCGCTCTACTTCTTCCCATGAGCAGTCCAGTACAATAATGCCACGGTTATAATTATCTGCCGGGGAGAGTGCCTGCTGCGCCATAGGGTTTAGGAATATAGCGCCTGACGGCAGCTTGTGGTATATCTTATGCAGGTGGGCAAGTCCGAACCTGGCCAGTTTTTTGCCTGTGCATTTCTTTGGGTCGCACTGGTTGGCGTGGTACAGGTGAAGTGGAATATAGTTATCAGTCATGTATGCAAGATTTCTGAAATTCTCTTGGCTTACTTGAGAATAATCTGTAAAAAATAATTAATATTATATGCCAGGTATCTGGGGGGTTTTGAACCGCAGATAAACGCAAATTAACGCAGATTTTCGGTGTTGTATCTGCGTTTATCCGCATTCATCAGTGGTTAATATTTTATAGATTGTTATGCAACAAACTATAATTCATATTGGTGTATGTTTTGTGTATCTACACAAATCTTAGGATAAATTTATTAACTTATTTCTTGACAGTTCCTCCAAGTAAAGTTTTTCCGACAATCTCGTATTAAACATGTCGAAATTATTCAGTTTTCAGAAATTCGGGAATTATTGTTTTATTTTTTTAGGGTTATTGGCGCATCCAGTCATCCCAATCCTGGGCCTTGGAATCTAAAATGTTTACAATATCTTCTAAAAGTTCTGCAGGAATGCCGACTACCAGTTCATCATCCTTAAGACCTGCATTCTTAGCAGCTCCGTCACAACCAATGGAAACATTTAATTCACCGGTTGTATAAGGCGAACCTGTGGCATCCGCACATGTTGATTGAATGCCTGCAAAGTTTGAGTTCACCCGTACGCCATGCCTGTAGATCACGGCATGAACGATCCGTCTTGCAGCAAGCACATTTGCGAAAACCACAATAACATCGGGTTGTGTCGGGGTGTTATCGAGCGGGGCAACTATAGTGTTGACTATCGACCCGGGTGTAGGCCTGGGCATATTATCTACTACTCGTTTGGCAATGCCGAGGGAAATTTCTTTCCCCAGTTTATTATAATAGAGTGCTCCGCTTGAGATATTTTCAGGATAATCTCGAAGTCCAATGGCAGCCGCCCCTCCTTTGCATGAATGTTGTTCTTCGGTTGCTAATGTTATTGCATCATTAAACCTGGCATTCTGCAACATTTGACAATATCTAACCGATTCGTTAATTTCTTCCATTCCTTCGGGAATGTCTTCTTTTCTTGTTAAAAGCGAAACTGCTACTGGTTTTCCATTTAACTTCAGGATATTTACTAATTTTCTTGACATTTCAGAATATTCCATATTATTTACCACCTGTTTTCCAATGTATTTAACTGCATTATTGATTATTAATTATTAATCTTGTTATATTTTCCTGAAATAATTCCCCTTTCAACAATTTTTCCAACTGTTTTCATGTAATTCAACACTTAAACGACTTTGCAGCAAAACCAAACTACTGTCGAGTCACCCAACTATTGACGGTTTTTATAACAGTCATACAATATCCACAGTAACTGTCCCGCCGTCCAATACGTCCTGTTCCGCAACGTCAATGGTCTTTGACACATCCCCTGCAGTGATGGTGTATGGCCCGGTGGGCCTGGTATCAAAATTGGTCTCTCCCGGTATGGGACCCAGTGTGGAATAAGGGACCTCAAAGCTATATATACCGTTCTCTACAGTTGCAACCTGGGTATAAGTGAACAACCGACCCTGGTTGGTCATGATATTGTTGGATATCTTAACCTCGGTGCCGTCAGGAGCACTTCCTGTAATGGTTGCACCGTCCACGAACTCGAATATCTTCACAAAACCAGTGTTCTCTATCTGGAGATTGCCGCCATATAACATATTGTATAATGCCTTGCATCTTTGCTCCTCGTTGCCGCCGCGGGTATAGGGGTTAGCCTGGGATTCGTGTACCAGCCTGTAATGCTTCAGCCCGTCCCCGTCAAAGATGTGCAGCCGGCCTTCCATGCTGGTGTACCAGTACTGCTTAAAAATTGGTTGTTCCTGGCCTGAAATCACGGCCCACGTATGATAGTCGGTCCAGTTGTGTCCATCCCATACGCCCATTATATCCAGAATGGCATAGGACATGTAGGCATTACTGACAATGTACCTGGAGCCGGGTTTATCGTTTACCCCCAGGTTCCAAATCACCTCATCGGCAGCCTCTTCGGATTGGGCAGTGAAGAATGTAGATGCGCCCGGGGCATGGTTGGTGCCGCCACCGATGCCGGCCTGGAAGGGGTTGGCATTGGGTATGCGGTGGCCGAAGTATGTGATGACGTGGCCATAGTCCCACCAGGACATGACGCCGTAGGCGGTGTCAGGGTACTGGAACGTTTCGCCTGACGGTGGGCGGTCATATATGGCATCGAAGTCCAGGCCCGGGTCAGGGGTGTTGTTACGCATCCAGGTCATGGATTCGTGCCACTGGTAATAGTCTGAACTGGTGGTGCCCCCGGCTGTTGAGCGGGATGCCACGTTTAAGTTGGGGAGGAATACTACCATTATCACTACACCGACGATGAGGGCAAAGAGGAGATGGCGGGTCAGGTCTGAGGTCAGGAATTCCTGAAGTGAGCGGGGGGTTGAGACCCGGGTTCTGAATCTACTTGAAATGTCCTTCATACCTGCGATGTCGAGAATTCCTATGCCGATGAAGGCTGAGAGTATGGCCACATTGACTGAATAGTAGTAGAACCAACGATTTTGGGCAGTTGTGAGGGCGAACATGGTAATGCACCATATCAGGAACATGGTCTTCTCAGGTTCCCATTTGCGGAAGATGAGGAGGGCTCCTATGGCTAGCATGGCTAGCATGGCAATGTAATAAGTTGATACAAACTCAAATATGCCTGGGTAGCTGCCTCCGAAGTTATTGGGGTAGCCGGCATAGCCGAAGATCATCTGGTGTGTGGGTTCAGAGGCTTCGGCAATAGTAAGATAACCGCCCTCACGGGACTGGAAGATGGCAAAGAATCTGGTGAAATTTAAGAATACTGCCGGGATAAAGAGTTTGGCAATTATCAAACCAATAGCATATATGGAAGCAATGGAAACTGGATAATAGATTATGGGTATCATTTTTTCGCGCATTTTTATAGATAATGTACCTAATAGCAAGAAAAAAATGGCGCTACCAGCTGTGATTAAAATGTGGAGATATGAATACTGGGAAGAGGTGAATGAATTTCTTGGATCAACAAAGAATAAAACAAGAGGAAATGCAGCTAAGAATGTTATTACGCTTACAAAGCACAGCCCTTCAACAGACCTGCCATGCATGTGGTCAATAATATACTGTAATATAATGAATATGGCAACAATACCTCCAAAGAATACCCCACTAGACCACTGGAGCATATATAATCCAAAAGCAATTCCGGCAAATATTGAAATGACAAGAGGAAGTTTTAGTTTATTCCAGTTTTTATTCTGGACGTCGGCAAGCGAAATATCCTTTCCTTTTACCGATCTTATTGCCATAATAAAGAACATGAGGAACAAAGTACTGAAGAACACCTCGCCCACATGGTGGTCAGTAAATCCCATAACAGAACGATTAAGGAATTGGCCAGGTATAACTGCGACAATAAAAGCAGATAACAGGCCAACACGTCTGTCAAAGACCTCCTTGCCTATGAAGTATACCGGAAATACAACCAAAGCGCCGAATATCCCAGGGAAATATGCACCTATTGTTCTTGTGAGTTCGAGACTGGGTGAGCCAGCACCTAATATTAATGATGTAATGGCAATCATGTATGTCCATAGGGGGCCGAAGTGGAAGAACTGACCATTAGGATATAAGGTAAATGCTTCAAACCAGATTTTATGCGGAAAATTTTCAAGAAGATTTTCTACAAGGCGCATATGGAATACGGCATCATCAGCGGCAAATCCTACGATCCCACCTCTGAATACGGCGTCATACGGGAGTACGGTACGTATATACAGACTAAGTGCGAATATAAATAAAACAAATGCGGTATAAATCGAAAAACTATTTTTCAAAAAATCCAAAAAATTTCCAGTTGTTTTTGAATCGGACGGATCATCGGTGTTTTCGGTCAATTGCAATTCCTCATATTCTTATTAAGAAATATAACTATAATAGCTTCTTATTATAATAGAAATGTAAATAAGTGTTTTGAATGGATTGTATTGATTTTTGGAATCTATAAAGTGGTTTAGGGATATTACATTGAAATAAAAATTATTGGCACCCTACGTTTCAGAAAGTTAGAATTGAAAACAACATCCTAAAGATCATATTAGCATAGTCAGCTGCGGTTTACGTTGATAATCAGGCAGTAGCTCAAACAGACGATATAAGGTTAAATCGGTTTATTGATCATTCTTCTGTTCAAAGATAATTTTCTTTCTGTAAGAAAGATACATGACCAAGCGTTTTCCAAAGTTAACTAAATATCTAACATTCTTCCTTCCAATAATATAATTTAAAAATGGATAGAAAATAGCCCACACCAAAGATATGAGCCAAGGTATTGTAATCACCTTCAATTGATTATTTTGGCGTGCTTTGGCAGTTTCCTTAACCAACGTTATGCAGTTGGAAGTAATTCCTCCGGTTTGCATTCCTGCAACAATCAACTCATCTATAAAAAAAGCATCTCCACCTTCCTTAAACGCCCTAATTAGTAATTCATAATCCCCTGCTATTTTGAAAGATTCATCAAACATTCCGTAGAGTTCAAAGAGGCTGCGATGGTGAAACATACCTTGATGTGTAAAAGTGCATATTCCATCTATGATGATGCTCCTCCATGTGTACTCCCACGAAAAACCATCAATACAACCGATCTCATCATCTCCTGTTACTCTTGCAACCTGTCCATACACCATCCGTATATCCTGGGATTCCGCCTTGATCATATGTGGCATCATCTCTTCAAATACACTCTTTTCCCAAATATAGTCGTCAGATCCCAAGAATATTATCCAATCTCCACTGGTATGAACCAGTGCTTTATTCCATGCATGATAGATACCATTATCCGGCTCTGATTGCCAGTAAGTGATCTTATCTTGATTGGATTTTATAATTTCTACCGTACCATCTGTAGAACCTCCATCAATGATAATTAGCTCTTTATTGGGATAAGTCTGATCAGATACACTATCAATACAACGCTGTAAGGTTTTAGCACCGTTATACACAGCTACAATTACAGAAATTAAGGGTTTTGAGAACATTTTAATTTATCACCGGGATTTTAGAGATCTAAAATCGCCGAAAAATTTTAGCATTTATTGTTATATAGTTTTAATTTTTACTTATATACCATTCATATGCCTGCTTAATTCCATCCCTGAGCGATATCCTTGCTTCCCACCCAAGCCCATGCAACCTGTTGACATCCAGCAATTTCTGCGGCGTACCATCTGGCTTTGTGGTATCGTACACGATCTCCCCACTGTATCCCACGATCTCCCCTATTAATTCGGCCAGCTCCCTAATCGTAACATCCTTCCCGAGCCCGATATTCACAAATTCCCCAATATCCGGGGCATCATAGTTCTCCGTCAGGTACACGCAAGCATCCGCCATATCATCCACATGCAAAAACTCCCGCCTTGGCGCCCCGGTCCCCCACACAACAACCTGTGGCTCATCATTTATCTTTGCCTCATGGAACTTGCGGATGAGCGCAGCCATGACATGGGATTTTTCAAGGTCGTAGTTGTCACCCGGTCCATAGAGGTTAGTTGGCATGACCGAAATGAAGTTCGTCCGATACTGCTGGTTGTAATGCTTGCACATCCGTATCCCTGCAATCTTTGCCACCGCATATGCCTCGTTTGTGATCTCAAGTTCGCCTGTCAGCAGGTATTCTTCTTTTAGCGGCTGCGGCGCAAGTCCGGGGTATATGCATGATGAGCCGAGGAAAAGCAGTTTTTTCACGCCGGTAGTGTATGCTGCATGGATTACATTGGCTTCGATCATGAGATTGTCATAGATGAACTCTGCCGGATATGTGCTGTTTGCAAGAATTCCACCCACTTTTGCAGCGGCTAAGAAGACGTATTCCGGTCTTTGTGTTTCGAAGAAGTCGTTGACAGCCTGCTGGTTGGTGAGATCGAGCTCTAAACGGGAGCGAGTTATAAGATTATGGTAGCCCCTGGCTTCGAGGTTTCGTCGGATGGCTGAGCCTGCCATGCCGCAGTGGCCGGGAATGTAGATTATGGAGTTGTGGTTCATGGAGTTCACATCATACAATAAAGATTATAGCATATTCATTTGTTTCAATAATCCAGGCAATTCTCGTAAATCCCTTACGAGGGAAACATGATAATCACTGAACGGATTGGTCTCTTTATTAGATATTTTTCCAATAAAAGAAACGTTTGCTTCCAAAGCACCGTTCAGGTCGGTAATTGCGTCACCAACAAAAACAACATGCTCGTTTTTGTAACTATGTGTTAAAAGTATGTCTTTGATCAAATCCCCTTTTGTAGCAGGTGATCCGAAAACACCTTTGAAATATTTGGATACATTTTTCTTCTCAACAATATATTTAAGTTCGTTGTCTGGTGTGCCCGATACAATATACAAGTCCAATTTTTCACTGTAATTTTCGAGGAATTCCTGTACACCTGGAATCCACGGTGCATCCAATACATTTTGTATGACAAGGTTTGCGAATTTATTACCAAGTTCCATTCTAATCTCATCAGTGATCTGTCTTTTGAGAAGTTCTGTATATATATAATCAAATTTCTTAAATCGCGAAACACCGCCATTAGCTAAATGATATTCCACAACCTTGTTCACAATTTCAGGGCCTTCATTCTCGAAAAGTTTAGCAAATGCTTTAGTTTTTATATCAACCGACTCTACTAACACACCATCAAAGTCAAATAAAATCGCTTTTAGCATTTGTCTACACCTGCAATTATTGTGCAAGGAGCACCGTCTGCACCTGTGACCCTCATTGGTATTACCCAGGATGAAAGAATGTTTACATCATCCGCGATTATAGTTAGATCCATGTCTTCGATTAGTAAGATTGGTTTGCCATATCCATCCGGATCCAGAAATGCTTTATGAGCTTTTCGACCTTCATCGCGATTTTCCCAGGAAGATATTGATATAGAATCAATTCCAACAGCACGAAGATTTGGAAAAGTATTCCTTAAAAAAAATGCCAATTCTGAAGACAAACCAGGATTGTTAGCCCAATATTTTTTTTCACTTCTATGCTTACAATATCCGGTGTAAATTATAAGCAAATCTGTTTCTTTTGGCACACTCTTAAATGATCTATCAATTTCTATACACATATTTTCATTTATAGCAGGCTCTTTCACAACCGATATTTTGGAAAATTGCCAGAATTCAGGTGGGAAGTCATCAATTGAACTACCATTTTGGAAAAAATGATTTGGCGTGTCGATATGTGTTCCTATGTGGTTTACCAGATGCCAGCGAGATGTATTGCAACTATCCCCATTTGAAATGTTTTGTATATGTTCTCTTTCAAATCCTTCACCATTGCCATATGAAGGTATTGAAGTATCCAGAGGATAAGACAACCAGACAAATCTTTCCTTTATTCTGTTCATTGAATTATTCCTTTTCTTCAATTAAAAATCCTAACTTTTCATGAGCATCTTTGTGGATTGAAGCATATATTTCAGACATGATGTTCAATATACCCTGTCCCATATCCACATAATACGTACTAACTAATTTTTTACCCAATTTTGGATTAAATGAATATGGAGTTACCTGGTAATGTGTCTCTGACTTTGAATTGTTATAAATGATCTCAATTTCTCCACCTAACATTTCGTTGATCATATTTAAGAGATCTTTATATTTTATAGTTTGATTTCCAGTTAATATTATATGTTGATTTTCGTAAATCGGAGAAAGAATTTCTACGCTGGCATTTGCTGCATCTTCAACATGAATATATTCACGTATCTCTTCACCTGATCCGTGGTATTCGATCTTCTTTGTTATGAGCGATTCTTTGATCAATCGGTATATACTATTTCGCTCATCTGCACGATTCCCATACAACGAACCATAACGTACTATAGTATACGGCAATCCGAATAACTTGTTATAATCCTCTATGAATGATTCAGCTGCTTGCTTGCTGCTTTTGTAAATGGAACCTGTTTGGCTGTATACGTAAACCGAACTTGCAAAGATAAAACGTTTAACTTTTGCTTTCCTTGAGGCTTCAAGTACTATTGAATTTCCTAAAATATTGTATCGGATTGTATCAATTGGTCTTTGTACACATTCATCGATGTCGGCAATACCTGCTAAGTTGTATACAATATCGCAGCCTGAGACTGCATTTTCAACGAAATCGCGATCCAGAATATCGCCAATGATCATTTCCTGCCCATTTTTGAGATATGGGGAGGGGTTGATATCAAATAATGCAACATGATAACCTTTTTCAGTCAGGGCATCTACAATATGGCTTCCTAAAAACCCTGACCCGCC
>Ga0255420_10050_pt1 | contig 23463 bp, 17 predicted proteins | sample ANMaggSeSYBR02I3_FD_182630 | JGI IMG/M metagenome (GOLD analysis project Ga0255420, IMG submission 182630) | Sediment cell enrichment communities from methane seep in Santa Monica Basin, California, United Staets - ANME aggregate JGI... | ecosystem: Environmental > Aquatic > Marine > Cold seeps >...
AATAGAAATTCAAGAGGGGATGATTCATTGGATTTTTCACGAATTAAGTCAGCTAGTATGCTGACTATAACAATTGAAATGTTATGTAAAACAAACATAATAAAATTACCGAAAAGTGCATGTTATGGTCTTCAAGATACCTTAACCGTATTACTTTACGCAGCTACCTCGACTAGTAACTCATCAGAGTCAACAAGTAATGACCTTAAACTTAAAAATCTTGATAAAAAGATACCATCATCTGACACCAGCAACAACTACATAAAATCAAATAGCATAGAGCATATCCTTTCTTCCTTTAGAAAGATTACTCAAGATATTGTAAAAATGCTGAACCTTAAGGGTACTACTCAAGATGTTGCTATTGATTTTCATGACATAGCTTACTATGGTGATAAAAACACTTCAGGTGAAAGAGGAATTAAGGCTAAAAATGGAACTTCATGGGGATATTCATTCTGTACAATTGATACAGTTGGAAGCACTAAATTGACATTGGACGTAATCGATATCAATAGTCTTACAAAAAATTACGGGGTGCTTATAGAATCACTTTTAGAGAGAGTCAGAAAAATGGGCATATAGGTTGGGACTTTATTTTTGGATCGAGAATTTTTCCATACTGTTCCTATATCTACGACATGTAAACTTAATACAAAATTTGTGATGGCTGCTAAGTCAAATCAAAAGATCAATGCGATACTCGCTGAACATAAAGAGATGTTTGGTTATACTTCAACCACATTTGAGTACCAATTTGGCAAAGGTGGTCCCACATTTAATATTGTAGCAGTAGTTAATCCAAAATATGATCCAACGAAAAAGAAGGGAAAAGGAAACAATGAATATCATTTATTTGCAACTAATCTGAAAATAATTTCAATTTCGGAATTCATTAAGATAGTTCCTGAGGAGTATCGAAGAAGATGGAATATAGAAACAGGATATAGATTGAAAAACACATTCAAGATAAGAACTTATTCAAAATCTCCTGTTGCGCGAACATTATATTTTATTCTCCGATGTATTTTATTTAATGTCTTAAATCTGCTAAAATCAGGTCTTAATATTACTGCATATGAATTAAAATCAGCAACTAATAGCGATATAATTCAGTGTATTAAATATGGGTATGAATCATTAAAGGCAATTCCGGTGAAAATATTTATAAAAATGTTGGTGAGATATAATAAAATTTGGATTGAGGTGCTTCGTAGTCGTTTAAGCAAAATTTGATATATTTCGGACTTTGGATTAATCTTTTAAAGATAGCGGAAGCTGTAGAATAAAGTCAGGTATATGAAATTTTATCAGAGTTTATTGATAAATAGTGGGACTCATCGGTTCAATATTTATATAGGTGTTTGAAAAAACTAGTGAAATTATAGTGATAAAAGGGATATAATTTTTTTTATATTCGGAACTCTATAGAATCGGAAGTACTGCTGTAAGCAGAAAGTTTAATGTCGATGCAGAAATGAAACAGGTATTTCCGTAATTATGTCAGATATTTTCAACAAACTTCACCCTAGCCTCCAGGCTGTTCTTTCATCAATGGGGTTCACCCGGCCCACCGAACCGCAGGTACGTACTATACCAAAACTGCTAAAAGGTGATAACCTGTTGCTCATCGCACCCACGGGCAGCGGTAAGACCGAGAGTGCCATACTTCCTGTGTTCCACCACATTCTCAACAGGAATAAAGAGGAGCGCATCGGAATTTCAGCACTATATATAACCCCGCTTCGGGCACTGAACCGGGATATGCTGGCCCGCCTGGAGGTAATGGGTGCCCAGCTTGGTATAGATGTCCAGGTGCGGCATGGGGATACTTCCAAATACCAGCGGCTAAAGCAGAGCAAACACCCGCCCGATGTACTTATCACCACACCCGAAACACTGCAGATCATGCTAACAGGCAGCCGGTTACGCAAGAACCTGGAATCAGTACAGTATGTGATAGTGGATGAAGTGCACGAACTGGCAGCCAGCAAGCGGGGTGCCCAGCTGTCCATCGCACTTGAGCGCCTGGTTGAAGTGGCAGGTGACTTCCAGAGGATCGGGCTGTCTGCGACGGTAGGCAGTCCTGTAACAGTGGCCCGCTTTTTGGCAGGTTCGAACCGGGAGGTAGGTATAGTGGAGGTCTCCATCCACAAGGACCTGGAATTCAATGTAGTGACCCCACAGGTCACACCTGCCGACCGGACAAGTGCCCGCAGCCTGATGTGTACACCTGAAATGGCATCGCACCTGAGGGTGATAGGAGACATCGTGGAATCACATATTTCCACCCTCATTTTCGTAAATACCAGGGAAGCTGCAGAAGCCCTTGGTTCCAGGTTCAGGATGCTGGAAAGGTCCATTGGTGTACATCACGGCTCCCTGTCCAAAGAGACCAGGATCGAGATGGAGGAGATGTTCAAGTCCGGCGACCTGAAGGGGCTGATCTGCACCAGTTCGATGGAGCTGGGTATAGATATCGGGGACGTTGATCATGTAGTACAGTACATGTCACCCAGAGAAGTGTCCAGGCTCATCCAGAGGGTGGGCAGGTCAGGACACCGCATACACGAGACCTCAAAAGGGACTATAATTACCACATTCCAGGATGACGTGGTTGAGTCATGGGCTATCATCCAAAGGGTACGCTTAGGAATGGTGGAGGAGACGCTTATACATGAGGGTTCGACCGATACACTGGCAAACCAGATCACTGGCATGGTGCTGGACTTCGGGGAACTGGATAGTGAGCGCATACATAACATTGTGACAAGGGCATATCCTTACCATCATATCACCACAGAACAGGTAGATGCGGTTTTGCAGCAGGTGGGGGACAACCGCCTGGTGTGGCATGAAGAAGACGGTCGTGTAGGACGGCGGAGAAAAAGCTGGCAGTACTATTATGCTAACCTTTCCATGATACCTGATGAAAAGAAATATGATGTACTGGATATTGTCAGCGGTCACCCTGTGGGTGCACTGGATGAGATATTTATCGTCAATTTTATAAAACCCGGTGCAGTGTTCATTGCCAGGGGTGAAATGTGGCGGGTGATAGAGATACTGCATGACAGGCAGCGCATCAAGGTGGAGCCGGTACGCGACCCTGGCGGTGAGATACCTTCATGGGTAGGCGAGGAGATCCCTGTGCCCTTTGGAGTGGCTGATGGGGTTTGCAATATCAGGGCAAAAATAGGCAGTAATATACGGGCGGGATTGAGCGATGATGAGATAGTCCGGGACCTGATGGAACAGTTTCCCACTGACAGGGCTACAACTATGAGCGTGGTGGATATCATGCGCAAACAGGTAGATGAAGGGTTTGCAATGCCCACACAGGATACCATTACAGTGGAAGATGCCAAAGGGTCTGTAATAATCAATATTTGCGGGGGACATAAGGTCAATAATACTATTGGCGGAATACTTAGTGCCCTGCTTTCTGCCAGATTGGGCACAAGTGTTGCAATGGAAATAGACCCTTACAGGATCAAACTTGACCTGCCCGGGAAGGTCAGGGCAGCAGATGTGGTCAGGCTTATAATGGACCTGGACCCTGCTTATGTAGAACCTATTATCGAGATGTCTTTAAAGCACACCACTTTTTTCAAGTGGAAGATGATACAGGTAGCCAAAAAGTTCGGTGCTATAAACACTAATGCTGATTATGAACGCATAAGCCTGCAGAGGTTACTTGATGTATACGAGGGCACACCTATGTATGAAGAGGCTGTGAGGGAGATATTCCAGGATAAGCTGGACATTGGAAGAACAGTTGATATAATCGGGCGCATTGCTTCGGGCGAGATACTACTGGCGGCAGGTAAGGTAAGTCCCATCGGTATATCCGGTTTTGTGGGCGGCAGGGACCTGGTATCTCCGGCAAGGGCGGATGCTTCCATTATCGAGGCACTGAAGCAGAGGATAATGAACGACAGGGTGATCCTGTTTTGTGTGACCTGTAAGAAATGGGTCTCAAGAACCAGGGTATCACGTGTGCAGGAAATACCTGAATGCCCTTTGTGTGGGGGCAGGATGATTGCTGCCTTAAAACCCTGGGAAGAGGAGGAGATTAAGGTGGTGAAGATTAAGGAGAAGACCTCTGCTGAGCTGAAACGGACGCGCCGGGTCTACAGGAACGCCAGTTTGGTATTGTCCCACGGCAGGACTGCGGTCATTGCCCTGGCAAGCAGGGGGCTGGGACCTGAGACTGCATCCAGGGTAATAAGGAAGATGCGCAGGGATGAGGATGGATTCTACCGGGATATTCTGGAGGCTGAAAGGAATTATGTCAGGACAAAGAGGTTCTGGGATTAGTTTGTTCTTGATTTTTCATTTCGCTGATAAAAAACAATACCTATGCGCTGGATGTGATCAATTAAGTTCACATTATCAATCTGCTTGAAAAGAGAAAGATCGACGGAGTAAGGCAGCAGCAGATCATCTATCTGTGTTTCAATGCTGGTGAGTTGTGCATGGCTTAGCGCATCCCCAATCAGCGTCAAATCAATATCCGAGCCATTTTTGTAGTTGCCCTTAGCGCGAGAACCATAAAGCACGACCAGTTCAATATCCGGGTACTTGGAAAACACCGTATTGATGCGATTAATGGTGGTTTCCTTGAGACCAAAACGGGAAGCGATTTCAGTGAACATTCTGTAAACTCCGCATTTTTTCCTGAAGTATAACAAACAAAGTAAAGAAACGCCCGGTAATATTGGTAGCAATCGCCTGTGCAGTCTCCTGGTTATAGGTATGGCTGGTTCGATTGCGATCAATAATCATATCCATCCAGCTATCGCCATCCTGGATTAATTCCAGCTTAAAGGCTTCGCGCGTCGCATCACGCGAGCCATGTATATTGGGGTTTCCTTGTTCGCGTAAATAATCGCGAAGAACATTCCATGCGAGTTCATGGGTGTATTCAAAGGCTTGAATCAGGCCCTGCTCCTCCAGTTCATTCAGTTCGCCTTTATCAATAAATTTTGTAAGTTGTGCCAGGGCTCTTTGGTAATTGTCAAAACGCTGCACCCAGCGAATATCATCTTCATGTTTCATCCTGTCATACCTCCTTGTTATTGCCAGTAATCAGAGGGTTTGTTACCGTATTGGCTTTTACCTTGCGGTAACCAGGGTCATCTCTAAAAAACAGAATTAAAAACTTATCTTGCAGGTGTAGTTCGTTCATTATTCATTCCCCTTATGCTCATTGCGTGTGATATAGCGTTGTTTGGGACTGGATGGCTTATCGGGCATGATTTGAATTATCAGACCAGACTCAAGGAGATGTTGCAAAACGGTTTTTTTGTATCCACTTCAAAAAGCAGGGTAAAATGCATATTCGGATTATCTAAATCAAGTGCTTTAGCAGGTTTTCGATTTCAAAAAGGAGTTAGTTACCCTTAGAGTTGAAGTGGATACATAATCCAGCTGAAAATTACTACCATCAGACCGACCCCGACCAAATAAAGAATAAATACAGGACTGCTCATGGAATACTGTCATACCTTATGAAAAAGATGGAGTTATGGAATTTGAGGTATGGGAAGGTGCAACATAAAACAAGTTGACAGTCCCGGTACCGAAAAAACTTTTATAGAGGGAAGAATCATTGTAATCGGGGATGAATATGGAGAATGAGACCAAAACGAGCTGATTATATTTTAAAAATTTTCAAAAAGCTTTATTTGTAATTTGAAGAATAAAATGATTATTGGAGTAGAAGTTTATGAAAGAGATTTTGTTAGAGCAGCATGTTGATTCTATACGGATGCCAGAGAATCTGAAGATCGGATTGATGGTTTCAGAGGCAAGAAAGAAATGTCAAAATACGGCATGTCCTTTCGAATATTATGGATTAGCATTCGGACAATCCCCGTTCCATGTTCCAGAGCCTATTGTAGCAGCATTGGCCAAGAATGCAAGTATTGGACATTATTCGGATGCCGAGGGTATAGAACCATTGCGCGAGGCTATTTCCGGTTTTAATAAACGGCATTTCAATCTGGATGTCGAGGCTGGTAGAATCGTGGTCGGTCCTGGAACAAAGACTTTGACACATATGATATTTGACATCGTTAAGGGCGATGTGATCATCCCGTCTCCCTCATGGATCGGTTATTTTCCTCAAGTCAAGCTGTTAGATAAACACATTCATACATTCCACTTAAAGCCTGAATGTGATTATAAGATCCAGCCTGAAGACCTGGCTGAATTTGTGATGAATCTTCATAAAGAGCAGCATACATTGATTATCAATAATCCGCATAATCCTACCGGAGTGGTGTATTCGAGACGTGAACTTGAGAAGATCGCAGAAGTCTGCCGGGAACATAATATTCTTGTGATAGCCGATGAGATATATGCGTTGACTACATATAATCTTGAAGAGTTTACAAGTATGGGTTTGATCTATCCGGAAGGGACTTTTGTAACGAATGGTCTATCCAAGGACAGATCCGCAGGTGGATATAGATTAGGCTCATGTATATTGCCTGAAAATTGTTCAGGTAGACTTAAAGAAGCTTTTAAAAAGGTTGCTGCAACAATCTACACGAATGTGACAACGCCGGTACAATATGCAGCCATTAAAGCGTATGAACCAAATTACGAGATAGAAGAATATTTTAAGATTATCAGGGAGATTCACAGGATTATGGGCACTTTCATGAGCAGTGCGTTTAACGGGATGGATGGAATAAGAGCCACCATGCCCGGAGGATCATTTTATTTCTTTGCAGATTTTAACGAAATCTCAGAGCAATTGGCTAAAAGGGGTGTAAAGACATCCAATGAATTGATGAACTCATTGATCTCGCATCCGTTCCATATCGCGGCAGTCACCGGCGATGCATGTCTGCTTGACCCGGATGATTTTGGTGCAAGGATTGCATTTGTGGATTATGATGGTAAGGCAGCATTTGAGGACTTTAAAGTAAACCCACCTGAAAACCCATCGGATGAGATCGAGTTTGTTCACAGGAATGCACCACGAATGGTCGATGCAATCGTGGCAATGGAAAACTATCTTAATTTCATAAAAGATGGCTTTCCTGATCCTTAAGCGTGCTCGATATTGGTATAATCGGATATTTCAGAATTGTAGGTTACCAGATCCTTTACATTGAGGTCGTGAACGTCGTTCTTGCCTGTGATTCGTGAGAATGTCCTGATCTCTTCTGTGGATACTCTCAGAAAATTTTCAACTCTTCTTGCTGAGTGTTCAATCATTACTCTGGCCCTCAGTTCTGGTTTCTGTGTTGTTACTCCCACCGGGCAGTCGCCTGAATGGCATATTCGGTACTGCTGGCATGCGGCTGCGATGAGAGCCGATGTTCCGATAGCTATGGCATCAGCACCCATAGCAAGGGCTTTTACAAAATCGGACGATAACCTCAAGCCCCCTGTAATAACCAGTGATATATCTGTTCGATCGTTTTCATCCAGGAACTTCCTTGCGCGGTGAAGAGCGAAGATCGTCGGGACGGATGTTGCCGCCTTGACGATCTTGGGGGCGGAGGCGGTAGCACCGGGTCTACCATCGATGGTAATGAAATCTGGTTGAGCATAGACTGCAACCTCCAGATCATCTTCAATATTCCCTGCTGCCATCTTTATACCGATAGGCTTTCCACCCGATCTCTGCCTCAGCATATCGACCGCATCTTTCAACTCGCCGGGGTTGTTGATATCCGGAAAGTGTGCAGGGCTCATTATATCAGTACCCTCCGGGTAACCGCGTATCTTTGCTATCTCTGCTGTTACCTTGGCTGCAGGAAGATGACCGCCCATGCCAGGCTTTGCAGACTGTCCGATCTTGATCTCGATTGCATCTACACGTTTGAGGTTTTCGTCTGTGACGCTGTATTTGTTTGGTACGTACTCAAAGATGTACTTGTATGAGCTTTCCAGTGATTGCTCAACCAGTCCACCCTCGCCAGAACACATAGCTGTTCTCACTGCTAAGCTTCCCATTGCAAGAGCGATCTTGATCTCACGCGAGAGTGCACCGAAGGACATATGGGTTATGTATATCGGCGTTTCTATAATTAGTGGGTATTTTGCGTTGGGTCCGATCGTTGTCCGGGTATTAACTGGTTCATCCTCGTTTAATGGAAGCGTTGATAACTGAGCGCCTTTGATCAGGATCTCATCCCATGAGATGACCTTCTTTGTGGTTCGCATCGGCTCGGTGATTGAGTGACCACTGACAGACATCCTCTGTATGTCCTCCATAACGGTTTCAAATTCATCTGATTCTCTCTTCAGATTCCCGAGATATTCGTCGATACTCTCTTCTCTCCCGGTTTCAAGAGGAATATCTATCTCTTCATCCTTGAAGTTGATGTACCAGTGTGTTCCATCGCAGAATGGTTTGTTCTTTGAGCCGCCGCAGCGACAGAGTGTGCAGTGCTCATTTGATTCTGGTGTTGAGCCATTATAATCCTCTAAAGCGATCCCTCCCACCACATTATACGGACCATCTTTGTGGAGGCTTATACCTGGCTCTCGCTCCACAGCATCGTGCTTTACCTCCTTTAATGTATAGCTCAACGCTCCTGACGGACACATCTCGATAACCCGGATTATCTCCTCCACAGAAGCTCCGTCAGGATCGATCCACGGTTCGGTTTTCATCCTCCAGACCAACGGCAGGTTATCCGTGCAGTATCCGGCATGGGAGCATACGCCACGGTTATCATGGATGGTAATCTCTTTTCCCAAGTAGTCATCCACCCTGTCAGGTTGACGCCCTTTTATCTTCGCAGTGTTGAAGTCTATTTTGGTATGACTCCCATCGCAGTGGGGTTTGCTTCCCGATTTTCCACAGCGGCACAGAACCATGGTTCTGGTTGTTTTTACCGATTCGGCCCTGGATGTCTTGAAATCAGAGACATTCGAGATTATATATGGTCCACTATCTCGTGCCTCAATCGTCTGCTCATCTCTCTCTGACATAACTCAACACCTTGATTTAACTAGGATAAATACGTTGGATAAATATAATTACAGAATCGTGAGTTATAAACTTTTGCAATCCGGGACGCTGTCCCGGAACTTCTGGAAAGAACTGGCGAAAACAAGAAGATATTTATTGAATCTGGGCAAAAGTATTGGGTAGAAGTAGAGGCAAGATCACAGGTAAAAAGGATAGGATTTGATAGAGTGGCTGATTTACGTAAGAAGAGGCGGGCTATCTGCGGCATTTGTTCAGCCGGCTGCTGGGTGGTGGTGACATACGACGATCAGGGGAGGATAAGCAAGGTCGAGCCTGATGATTCATCGCCTCTCGGGATGATCTGTGAAGTGGGAAAGAGATCGCACGAGATAGTCTATTCAAAGAACCGGTTATTATATCCGATGCAAAGGAAGGGACCCCGTGGAACCTACGAGTTTGAGCGTATCACGTGGGATGAAGCTTTTGATACAATTGTAGAGAAACTGGAGTTGATCAAAAAGGAGTCAGGACCTGAAGCAACGGCAATATACACGGGCAGTGGGAGCTTTGAGCTTGCGATGTGCGATATCTTCCAGCCCAGTGGTGTGGCCGTATCATCCGCATCAAGCCTTCTCTTTCCGTTTGGTTCGCCCAATACCCTGGGTGTGGGTGCTCTTTGCTATGTCTCGTTTGCCATGATCGCTCCCCATGTGACAATGGGTGGCATGTTCATCAACATGTTCTCAGATATCGAAAGGGCTGAACTGATTGTTATATGGGGCAAGAACCCGGCAGCACACTGCCCACCATATGATTTCATGCGTATACAGGAGGCTCACAAGCGTGGCGCCAGGATCGTTGTCATCGACCCGAGAAAAACAGCTATGGCTAAGTACCCTAACGCTGAATGGATACCGATCCGTCCCGGGACCGACGGTGCACTGGCGTTGGGGATATGCAATGTTGTAATCAACGAGGAACTTTACGATGAAGACTTTGTGAAAAACCGGACTGTTGGTTTTGAGGATTTCTCCCGTTATGTCCAGCATTTTCGACCAAAGGTGGTGGAGCACATAACAGGTGTTGCGGCTAAAACGGTAGTTGAACTTGCACGGAGGATTGCCCGGAGTGATGGTGTTGCCCCGGTTATGTATAGTGGGTTGGAATACAGCGATGGTGCGGTTCAGGCAATACGTGCGACCATGGTGCTATGGGCACTGGCAGGACAGCTTGACGTTCCCGGAGGCTGGTGTTTCAAGATGCCGCAGAACAGGTTCTCACTCAATCGTGAAGGACACATAGCCAATCCGGACATACGCAAGGCTGCAGGTTATAATAGCTTTCCAATCTATACAAAATATCGTGGTGAGCTCCACGCAAATATTCTCCCCGGCGCTGTTCTGGAGAAGAGCCCATACCCGATAAGGATGCTTATCAGCCTTGGAGCATCGATTATCACATCCTGGCCTCAATCAGGTATTTGGAGAAAGACTCTTGCCGGACTTGATTTTCTCGTCTGCGTGGACAGGCAGCGCAGTGCCGATATGGCTTATGCAGATATAATACTCCCGGCCACCACCTATTACGAGATCGAATCCTATATGGTTTACGATTCTATCTTTCGCATACGTGAGCGTGTTATAGACCCTGTGGGAGAGGCACGGAATGACTTCTTCATCCAGGCGGAGCTGGCAAGGCGTTTGGGCTACGGGCATCTCTATCCGCAGACAGAAGAAGAACTCCTGAGACGGGTTCTCAAAGATTCGGGATACACATTAGAAGATCTTAAGGCAGCTAATGGAATGGTAGAGATCCCTGCTGTCCTGATGGAATACAAAAAATGGGAGAAAGGACTTCTGCGGGAGGATGGGGATTTGGGTTTTGAGACACCATCAGGAAAGTTCGAGATTGCTTCATCGATTCTTGAAGAGCACGGCTATGATCCCCTGCCAGTATATACAGAACCAGGTGAAAGTCCGCTCTCTCAACCAAAACTTGCTAAAGAATTTCCATTGATATTCAACTCAGGTGCCCGCTCCAACGTGGATCTGCACACTCTGCACCATTCGATACCATCGTTAACAAAGGAGAATCCAGTCCCAACGGTGATGATCAATACAAAGGATGCGAAGAAGCGTAGTGTCGGGAACGGCGACTTCGTCCATATCAAAACCAGGCGCGGGGCCGTTGGGATGTATGCCTATGTCACAGACGATATAGTACCAGGAGCAATAGAGGCAAGCAGCATGGGTGGAGGAGCACTTGGACCCGGCGAGTGGCGGGAGGCTTGCATCAATGACCTGACCGACCTGAAACGATTTGACCCGATTTCAGGATTTCCTGTATATAAAGCATTATTATGTGATATCGTTAAAGCTGCTGATGGTGGTAGGGAAGAGATAATGGGGGCTGGTGAATACACTACAGATAAAGAGGTGGAGAGACCGGTAAGAGAAAAGCAAATCTATCTTGATAACAATGCAACCACACCCCTGAGCCAGGAAGTAAAGGAGACCATGATCAACTACCTGGATACATTCGGTAACCCTTCAAGCTTGTATGCAAGTGGAAAAGAGGCGCGTGTAGCGGTGGAAGATGCCCGCAGGAAGATTGCCCATCTCATCAACTGCACTGCCCGGCGCATCACCTTTACAGGAGGTGGATCCGAAGCAAACAATATCGCCATAAAGGGAACAGCCTTCGCAAAGAGAAGTACTGGAAAAACCCACCTCATAACCTCTGCTATAGAGCACCCATCTGTACTTAAGACCTGCAAGTGGCTCGAAAAGGACGGTTTTACCGTAACTTATCTACCTGTGGATGAAGACGGACTTATCAACCCCGATGATCTGCGATTGGCGCTCAACGATAAGACATGTCTTGTCACGATAATGCTTGCAAACAATGAGACCGGTGTGATCCAGCCAATCGCAGAACTATCCGGGATCGCTCATGAAAATGGTGTGCTTTTCCACACCGATGCTGTCCAGGCAGTAGGAAAAATTCCCGTGGATGTGGAAGTTCTAAGTGTTGATATCCTGACACTCTCCGGCCATAAAATACAGGGGCCGAAAGGAGTGGGCGTCCTGTATACGCGTGAAGGAGTTGAACTTGAACCTCTAATTACAGGAGGACACCAGGAGAGGGGACTGCGGGCTGGAACAGAAAACGTCATTGGTATAGCTGGCATGGGAAAGGCCGCGGAGATCGCTGTGAACCATCTTACAGATATAGACAGGATCAAATCTATGCGGGACAGGCTCAAGCAGGGGATTATCGAGATCATTCCAGATGTGGTTGTTAACGGCCATCCTGGGAAACGTTTACCTAATACGCTCAATGTTATTATTCCTAACATTCGTGGAGAGTCACTGGTGATCGCAATGGATGAACGAGGTGTTGCAATCTCCTCAGGTTCAGCGTGCACGGCTGGATATCCAGAACCATCACACACGCTATTAGCAATGGGGCGAAGTGAGGAGGAAGCACATTGCTCGCTGCGTTTTTCCATAGGTAATACAAATACCATGGAAGAGATCGAAGAAACACTTCAAATACTGAATGAAATCGTAAATGAGCAGGAAGCGATAGTTCGTTTCGTTTCCTGCAGATAATCAGACAACTGACGAGGTAGATCAATTGAAGGCAGGATACAAAATACTCTCACCACAGGACATCAAAACACGTGGAACAGATCACGACTTTGCATCAGATATCCTTATCGGTCTTTCAAGGGATAAAAAGTCCATACCATGCAGGCATATCTATGACAAAGAGGGAGATGAACTCTTCAGGCGGATAACCGAACTTCCTGAGTACTACCTTACCAGGTGCGAGTACGACATATTCCAGCAGCACAAAGACAATATCGTAAAATCTATGGATAAAGATCGATTCAATGTGATAGAATTGGGGGCAGGAGACGGAAAAAAAGCAAAAGTCCTCTTAAAGCACTTTTTGGATACGGGAATGGATGTGACATACATCCCGATCGACATCAGCGAAGCAGCTATGAAAAACCTGATAAATAAATTCACCAAAGACCCGATCGATATAACTATCGAGGGCATCGTTGCAGAATACTCAGAAGGACTCAAATGGTTATCCCGGGCAGAAGGGGAGCGAAACCTGGTCCTGTTCCTTGGCTCAAACATCGGAAACGCTCATGAAAACGAGGCACGGGCATTTCTCCACAAACTCCGGGGTGTACTCAACCCCGGAGATTACCTGTTAATCGGCTTTGATCTAAAGAAGGATATCGATACCCTGAACAAGGCGTATAACGACTCCGAGAACATTACGGCACAATTTCACCTTAATCTATTACGGCGCATAAACCGCGAACTGGGTGGAAACTTCAACCCTGACCAATTCAAGTACTACGGAAGATACAACGTCTTAACAGGCGCTATAGAGAGCTATCTTGTAAGCTTGAAAGACCATACAGTCTACATCAACACGCCCAACAGATCATTCTCATTCAAAAAATGGGAACCAATACATACAGAATATTCACTCAAATACACAGACTCGGATATAAAAAAGCTTGCTGAAGAAACAGGTTTTGAGATTACCTCCAATTATACCGACTCCAGGAAGTACTTCCTGGATTCCCTATAGCGCGTGAATAACGGTACAAAGTAATCTTGTCAGGCTGTCCCAAAAACAACTTTTTACGACACCTTGAAGTTTTGAAAATTTCCAATATACGAAGTTGATATCTTAATTACTTAACTTCCAAATGACCGATCAGTTGCTTCCGGTCCCGCTTCTTTACCTGGAAATAATTTACTGCCGCTTTGGTAAAACTCCCGAAGGCCCAGTCCACCCCGCCCTTATCCGGGCCGTATATGCCCGGGTTGCAGCCCGGTGTTACCGGCATCATTTGCAGGCGTGTGACGAGCTCCGGGTCTTTTGAGCAAAAGTTGGGTCTGCCCAGGGGTCCCTTGCCGCCGCCGGATTTGTTCTTGGGATAAGGGGCGGGCAGGGGGCCGGGGTTCTCTAGGTAGTCGGGCATCTGTATATTAACAGCGTTTGTTGTGTTAAAAGGGATTTGATTGTGGGGGGATGAGGTCTTCATGTTTAATCCCCTCAAGTTGAATATTGGGAACATATGATATATTCTTTACAACATTATAGGGTTGACTCGATAATAGAATGTTTTATATGTTCTGTTATACTACAGTATACTGTGGTATACATGGACGCAACTACAATTAAAATCAAGTTGGACACTAAACATCTGCTTGATCAATTCAAAGAATATAAAAGAGAAAGTTATGACGAGTTAATTCGAAAAATGATTTATATAGTGAAGAATGTGGAAACTCAACCCGAATTAAGTAAAGAAGCTATTACCGCAATAGAAAATGCAAGAAAAAGAATAAAGGCAGGAAATTTCGTTACAGAAGAAGAAGCGAAAAAAAGGCTTGGTTTCTGAATGTATGAAGTATTTTTCGATCCTGAAGCTCTTGAATTCTTAGGGAAACTGGATAAAATACTTGCAAGACGGATCTGGAATAAAATAATGGTAACAAAATCAGAACCGCATCATTTTTTTGAAAGATTAGTGGGGAGAAAAGATCATAAACTACGAATCGGAGATTACAGGGTAATAGCAGACATAAATGACTCATCAAAAAGAATCGGGATAACACTGATTGGTCATAGAAAAAAGATATACAATAAAAAATAATCGACAGAATTCAACTGTATATTGATATGGTAGTTAATTCTGATCAGGTACATTTATTTATTCAATTTCCTCCAAAGTATTACTATATACCCAAATGACTGATAGGGTCCTTTCGATCCCGGTTTTTTTCCTGTAAATCACTTACTGCCGTTTCGGTATAACTCCCGAAGGCTTAGTCCACCCTGTCCTTATCCAGGCCGTATATGCCTGTGTCGCAGCCCGGTGTTAGCACATCATTTGCAGGTGTCTGACGAGATCCGGGACTTTTGAGTACTACACAGTTATACCCCAATAAATACCATTAGTTTTATCTTGGTGGATTGCAAAGGTTTCAATATTCAATTGTATGTTAAGCAATTAGGAAGAACTGAACATGGAACAATGCAAAATTGATTTTACATCGATCACATGGGAAATACCGGCCAAAGGGGCTAGATTCAAAGCTTATAAGCAGAACGGCAAACAAGTACGTTTAGTAGAGTTTACTGATGAGTTGGTCGAAACGGACTGGTGTACTGAAGGACATATTGTGTATATTTTAGAGGGCCAATTGGAAGTAAATTTCAATGGAAATGTGGTTGTGTTCAATAAAGGTGATGGATTATTTATACCGGCAGGTGAAAAAAATAAACACATCGGTAAGGCTCTCACAAAAGTAGTGAAGATGATCATCGTCGAGGATGTTTTATGAAAAAAATTGGAATTATTGGTGGACTGGGACCGGAATCAACCATTGATTACTATAAAGGAATTATCAATGTTTTCCGGCAGCGAGAAGTTGGTTTGGCAATCCCTGAAATAATAATCTACAGTGCAGATGTAAGCAGACTTTTGGAATTGGTTGAAGCTAAGGACTGGAATAATCTTGTGGATTGGCTGGCAAAAAGAGTAATAGCGCTTCAAAGTGCAGGTGCCGAGTTTGCTGTAATTGGGTCAAACACACCACACATAGTTTTTGATGAAGTCAAATCGAGGTCTCCTATACCTATACTTAGTATAGTTGATGAAACATGTAAACGAGCATTAAGCATGAAGCTAAGAAAACTTGGTCTGATTGGGACAAAATTCACGATGGAATCAGACTTTTTTCAGAAGGCATTTCACAATGTGGGTATATCTATAATAGTCCCTATGAAAGATGAGCAGCAGTACATTCACAATAAATTAATATCAGAAATTGAGTTTGGTATTATCAAAAATTCAACTCGACAAAAACTCTTATCGATTGCAAAACGAATGATAGACGAAGATTCTATTGATGGCTTGATCCTTGGTTGTACAGAACTTCCTATGATTCTCGAAAAAGACGAATATGGTATTCCTTTCTTAAATACAACAGCTATTCATATCGATAGCATTGTGGATTATTGCATTGGAAATTAAAAGGTAATAATGGAATGGATTAGTTACAATAATCGGGACAAAATAACGCTACCAGTGCTTTAAATGTGACCCTGTGCCTGAAACGAAAAACCGAACAAGTAAATCGACAGAAATGCGAGAGTTATGGGCATCGTCATGATGCCTGCGGACTATGAGTTCATTCTTGAATATGCAAGTGCCAACATTTTTTTGCTCTGAAAATAGCATTTTCATGCTCATGGGTGTCCCGATGGGTCATGAACGCTTATTTGTAAATAGGCATATATTATTTGGTAGTAATCTTTAAAATTACTAAATGATCCAATAATAGAGGTGGAAAAATGGATGAATATATTCTAGTCGAACGTTTGGCAACTTTAGAGGAATATCTAAGGTTGCGCGAAGCAGTTGGATGGGTTTGCCAAGACACTAAAGCTACAGAGATTGGCTTAATTAACTCTCTTTTTTCAGTATGCATGATTTACAGGGACGAAGTCATCGCGTATGGAAGAGTTGTTGGTGATGGAGGTATTTACTTTTACATTCAGGACGTTATCGTTTTGCCAAAATTTCAGGGAAAGGGAATCGGCAAACAGATCATGAATGCAATCATGAATTATCTTGAAATAACTGCTCATCCCAATGCCTTTATCGGTTTGATGGCGGCCAAAGGAGAAATGGGATTTTATGAAAAATTTGATTTCAAAAAACGACCCAATGATAGCCCAGGGATGTTTAAGATATGGGAATAGAAAAGGATAGAATCAATCAGTTAATAATTCTTAAATTGCTACCATGAGCCAAGATTTTTACAACCTGAAAGTAATATTCAATGAATAGAAAGATTCTTGAGCATCCTCCCGATGCTTTCGGACCTCTGGTCCGGGATCCGTGACACTCCCCCTATCTAAACCACAACCCCTTCTCCTTTAGCTCTTCAATCACACCCTTCTTCTTCTTGAACTCCTTTACCCTCAGTTCCTTACGCTTGATCTTACCGCTGATAGTCTTAGGCAGCTCCTCAACAAATTCAATCTCCCTCGGATACTTATACGGAGCCGCCACCTGCTTAACATACTGCTGGATATCCCGGTTAGTTCGCAATTGTCTCTTTTACCGTGCTCCGATCATCACCTGATGCCGGGTCGCAGCCCGGTGTTACCAGCATCATTTGCAGGTGTGTGACGTGCTCCGTGTCTTTAGAGTGAATGTCGGGTCTGTCCAGAGTCCCTTGCCACCGCCGGATTTGTTCTTGGGGTCAGGGGCGGGCAGGAGTAAGGGAATTTCCGTGTGAAGATGGGTTGATTTTTATTGGATGTTGTTATTGGTGGATGTGTGGAGTATTGTGCTTCAGATGGACAAGATGAAAAATCAGGGTGCAGAGTATTATTTACATACCTGGGAATTAATTCCATGGTACAGGTGACTCAGAACGAATTTTATCTCAGACCTCAGTAAAATATGACACCCATTCCGGTCTCAATGGCGGACTCACTTCCAGCATATCTCTCCAGGCTTCATCGGTAAGCCGATCGTCCATAGGCTGCTTGAACTCATAATAGCTCATAACCGGACCCGAACCCAAAAGTATCCTTCCATCTGGGAGTTTGTATGCTACAACGATCAGGTCTACATATCCCACACCCTCTTCCAGAACATGCCATGTATTACCGTCAGTATGCACATCAGCAATGATGGTGGTCTTCTTTGCCTTATCGTCAACATCAGTGATTACACTATTCAGACTATCACCGAAATTCTTTATAAACTCATAATCATCTTCACTTAACTCTTTATTTTCGAGCTCATCTGATGATATCTCAACAAGTCTCCCAAGTATCACTTCAAGATTATCCAGTCTGTATTTAGCTGATTCGTCCAGTACATCCATATCGCTTAAGCCTTTATTTGTCATCTGTGTCAGTGCCAGCAGCCTGTTATAGAATTCAGGAACAGGTTCAACATAACCCACAACAGGTTTTTCTTCGGGAGGTGGAATATAACCAGCATCTACCATAGTATAGCTCTGTTTGGCATAAAGGATCGTATCATGTCTCAGTTCGGTCCATGAAGCCAGTGAGGTGGTCAGTTCCTTATCCTTCCATGCATCTGTTTGCATAAATGTCGGATACCCCTCACCATGATCATCCAGTAGGGGTTTGAGCGTGAATAACCACGACCAGTACAGGTTCTTATTCCACTGGGCAGCATCGAATGAATCAAATTCATCTTTCAATTGGGTGTACTGTCTCTCATAGTACAGATAATTGGAATCATCCATCTCGTCCAGCAGTTCTATCGATCGATTTGATCCGAGCAATGCCATGACATCAAGACCCCTGGGGAATCCTCTTACCGGTCTTCTGGCAGCATCGATAACAAGGGTGAAAGGCTCCTGTTTGCCCTGATAAATATCTGTATATGGACCTACAAGATTTGTGAACATGTATGAGTCAGGGATAAATCTCTGCCCCATCAGCCTGAATCCCTTGGTGTTGTTCAGACACTGGTCTGCCTGTTCCGGTGTAAAAGGAGGTAAAATTACACATGCTCCTGTCCCGCCGTATATCTTCGGTGAGCTGTACTCTGCCAGTTGGGCTTTAATTTCTCCTATGTTCTCTTCATTTAGACCTGCCGGTTCAAATGCCCCTCCAAAAACCGAGTTTAATACATCAATGTACTCATAAGGTCCAAGATCATCAGATAATCCCACATAAAAGGCAGTTACTGAATATATCCTGTCCCATTTATCCAGAAGTGTTTGATCTTCACCGAATTCGGATGCTATCAGGCATGCACTTGTCGTCTGAATTCTGGCGTCCTCTACTGAGATGAAACCTTCTTTATCTGACGGGTCGGTTGTTCCCGGTGCTATTGCATCAGAGCCTTTAAGCAGCATGCTCATTCTTCCATACCACATGAACGTTTTAAAATAGTTCTTTAGTTTTTCTGATCTTGTATAGTGCCCTCTCGGAACATACTGGGAATAATCTTCAACATAAATAAAAATAGGCGATTCTTCGAATCCCGAATGCTCATCTATTAATTTGAGTTCTTTTTCAACATCATCTATTACATATGACGGAACCTCAAAACTATACTTCTCAAGATCATCTTTGCTAAAAAAAGCATCTGTGCATTCCCATTCGTTTTGGTTCGGGCAGAGCTGTTCAGGAACCGGTTTAAGCAGACTCAACCCGACTGAAAAGTATGCAACATTTCTTCTTGCTGCTTCTTTTACATCTGCATCACTGTTTTGGTAGGTCTCAATTGATTCATCCAACAGTTGTTCACTGATCTTCCAGATGGTATCATAGAACTCCCTCTCTTCGATCTGGCGAAGCGTTTCATCGAACTGGATGTGATAAAGATGCAGAAGCGAATCTGTTGTTATAAAGATCGGTACCTCTTCATCTTTTAATGTATCATATGGCTGGATAATGTCATCTTCTACGGGATCAAATGGATTTTTTATCACAACAAATCCGTTTTTTTCCAGCAGGTCCAGAGCCTCGCTGCTAAGAGGGATACTCTCAGAGAACGTATCATAGTTTGATATCTGATCTACTGGTAGAGGTAATTGGTATTGAGGAACCTGTACATTAATATTCAGTGGCTGTAATGAATAATATTTGATAAATTCGGTATTTTCTCCTGTGATATCAGATAGATCGATCAGTTCGGTCTCAATTTGTCCCTCTTGTGCACTATCAGCAGGACTAGGTTCCTGATCGACACACCCGCTGATGATCAGTGAGAGAGCAATGATTATTAGTAATTCCCGTTTCATATCTTAAATTAAGATAATGCTTTGTTCATAAAGGTTTTGATGGGGTGACTTAAATAAAAGCAGACTACCAGCTAATTCAACCACTTCAAAAAAATCCCACTACATAATTCCATCATAATCTGACTATAGTTGAAAACAAAACAAATTTCTAAACTCCCAAACAACTAATAGGTTCCTATTGGTCTCTGTTCTTTTCCTGGAAATCATTTACTGCCGTTTCTGTGAGCTTGCCTAAGGCCCAGTCCACTCCGTCCTTATCCGGGCCGTATATGCCCGGATTGCAGCCCGGTTTTACCGGCATCTTTTGCAGTTGTGTGACGAGCTCCGGGACTTTTGAGTAACAGTCGGGTCTGCCCAGAGTCCCTTGCCGCCGCCGGATTTGTTCTTAAGGTCAAGGGCGGGCAGGGGTAAGGGGTTTTTTGGGTGAAGTGGTGGGATGGGTTAATTTTTATAGGATGTGGTTATGGGTGGATGTGTGGAGTATAATGTTTTAGACGGACAAGATGAAAAAGTAGGGAGCAGAGTATTATTTACATGCCCGGGAATTAATTCCAGATTATAGGTGATTTATGATGTATATGGAGGTCGGGATGATCGCACGGGTGAAGTGTTTTGTGGGGTGGATAAAATAGCGAAGATATACGAAATCTTTTAGACTGATAAGGTTTATATTTTATTAATACACGTGATGGACTTATAAAAGGAGATGAACAACATAGCTAAACCGATACGACTTGGTTTACTCATAGACGACCCAGAAGACGTACGTGAGTTTGATGAAAACATGCAGAATCCGAAGGTCACAAAAGAGCAAGTTGAATTCTTCAGAAGAGCGATCAAAGTGTATAAAACACAAAAATTATAATTTATGCACCCACGCTTCTCGGACAATGAATTACGGATAGTTTCGTATGCACAACGCTATGATGTATCGCGTTTTGAGTCAACATCAAATGAATTAAACGATTTCTTAAAAGAAGATGCGCTAAAAAACCAGAAAGAACTTATTAGTACAACCTATCTTTGTTGTCACTCCAATCAACTTGTTGGATATGTAACATTCACCACCGATATTATCAGAAAAAAAGATGTTCATGAAGAAGAACGTATCAAAGTACCATACAAGGAATATCCTGCGATTAAAATTGCTCGGTTAGCGACTGATAAGGAATACGAGAAAAAAGGCGTGGGAACGTTTTTGTTATTAGCTGCTATCGGCATGGCATGTGATATATCTAAAAAAGTCGGTTGTCGTTTTATAATAGTTGATTCAAAACAAGAATCGATAGAATTCTACGAAAAACACGGTTTTAAATTAGTTAAGAAACATGAAAGAGATGAACACCCAACTATGTATCTTGATATAATGCCAGCAATTGAAGAAATGAAACCAAAAACCACGGAACTTGGTGATTTTTCATAACTACAATCGACCATTCACTGTGAAATGGTGGATTTATGCACGATTTAATAATTAATAGATAATGAACCAGATATTGAATTTTTAAAGGACCAGATGACTGCGAGTTCATGCTCGTTTATGTGATATAACTCATAAAAACTTTATAAGTCGCATGGAATCGGCACTCATATTATAAGTTGCATTAATACTATAAATCTCATAAGATTATGGTGGTATACCAATTGTCAAACGAAAGATGTCCTAAATGTGATAGCAAAAATGTTGATAAGGGTAATATTGGTGGTGGTTTTTTTGGATATAAATCAATCAAACAAGGGTTCTTTTCAGAACCTGTTAAAGAATTTGAAGCAAAGGTTTGTTTAGATTGCGGATACACGGAAATGTACATAAATATTGAAAAATTAAAAAGAAAAGTGAAAAAGTAATTTCATATTTTCAATCATTAAATCTTAAAGCCAAAAGCTCGTAACTTTGTCTCGGTTGGCGACAATAAGAATAATAAATTACGATCATCATTTTGATGCCCCGGACAAAACGAAGTGCTGTCCTGGGTCGTAGACTCAGTCCCTCCTTACCTAAACCACAACCCCTTCTCCTTTAGCTCTTCAATCACACCCTCCTTCTTCTCAAACTCCTTCACCCTCAATTCCTTTCTCTTGATCTTACCACTAATAGTCTTAGGCAGCTCCTCGACAAATTCAATCTCTCTCGGGTACTTATAGGGAGCCGCCACCTGCTTGACATACTGCTGGATATCCACCACAAGCTCTTCCGAAGGCGCAAACCTCTCCTTCAGCACAACAAAAACCTTAACAACCTCCCCCCTGATCAGGTCAGGGCTCGGGATCATCGCACTCTCAAGCACAGCCTCATGGGAATCAACCGCACTCTCAACCTCAAACGGCCCGATCCTGTACCCCGAACTGATACACACATCATCCGCCCGTGAATCAAACCAGATGTACCCGTCCCCATCCATCATTGCCAGGTCCCCGGTCAGATACCAGTCGCCCACAAAACACTCGGCAGTTTTTTCCTCCTTATTGTGATAACCCTTGAACAGCATCGGATGGTCACGTACCACAGCAATGACCCCCCTCTCGCCAACCGGCAGGCGTTCTCCAGTCCCAGGGTCCACAATAGCCCCCTCAACCCCTGGTGTGAACTTACCCATCGATCCCGGCCTGACCTCCATCCCAGGTATATTGCACGCTATCGCACAGGTCTCGGTCTGCCCGTACCCTTCCCTCACAGGTATCCCGAACTTCTCATCAAAGAACCTGATAATACCTGGTGTGCAGGGCTCCCCCGCAGTCAGGATGACCTTCAGGTCCCCCAGGTTATATCGCTTATCTGCATCATCGATCGTCACCATTGACCTCAGTTCCGTGGGTGTCATACATGCCTTGCTTATCCTCCATTTTTCAAGCAGCTCGAACCATTTTTCAGGTCCGAACCTGCCAGAGTAATGGAAGTTCACAGCACCCCCGTTTACAATAGCCCCGAAGGGTGCCCAGTACCATTTCGACCACCCGGGTTCTGTAGTTGCCCAGCATAGCTCATCCGGTTGCGTATCCCACCAGTAATACCTGTTCAGCCTGTCAAAACAGTACATCAATGAATGGGTGTGTAACACACCTTTGGGCGCACCTGTGGTTCCTGAGGTGTAATTGATAGTCAGGGGATCAGATCCTGTAAGTTTTTCAAGCTCTGGATCCCTTGATGCCCTATCCCTATTGACCTCCTGCCTGAAATCCCTCCATCCCTTCCTTTCACCTGAAAAGAACAGGTTATCAATTGAGATTTTATCTCTTATTTCATCAACTTCATCGGCAACTACCGGATCGCTTGTGATCAATGCCCTGGCACCGGCATCCAGTATCCTGTATTCAATATCTGCCCTTCTGAGCATTATCGTACAGGGGACGACAACGCCGCCTATTGCCCAAATGCCGATACTTGCAGTATAGACATCTGTCCCCCTGGGAAGTAATACCATAACCCTGTCACCTTTTACGATACCGGAATCCCTTAGGACATTCCCGAACTTTATGGCATTGTCCCACACTTCCCTGTATCCGGCTTTCTCAACGTTCCCGTCCGGATACTCGGTAATTGCCATTAACTTTGTGCTGTCTTTTGCCCAACTCCTGATGGTATTAATAAAATTGTATTCTTCAGGAATATCCCATTTGAACGTCTTTCTCTCTTCTTCGTAATCAAAAGCTTTTTTCTCCATTCTAATTTCTCCC
>Ga0255420_10043_pt2 | contig 23366 bp, 26 predicted proteins | sample ANMaggSeSYBR02I3_FD_182630 | JGI IMG/M metagenome (GOLD analysis project Ga0255420, IMG submission 182630) | Sediment cell enrichment communities from methane seep in Santa Monica Basin, California, United Staets - ANME aggregate JGI... | ecosystem: Environmental > Aquatic > Marine > Cold seeps >...
GGGACTGCACGTTTTAAGCCACATTGATTCGGGTGAGATAAAGTTCAGGCCCGGGCCGTTTTTAGCCACATCAAATGTCATGAAAATAAAGATTACAGGCAAGGGTGGACATCATCTCAGCCCGGAGCTTGTTATTGACCCGATAGCAATTGCTGCAGGGTTTATTGGCTGTATCTGTGATAGGATTAAGATGAAAATACCGCAAGACAGGTTCATTTTAGGTTTTGGCAAGATATCGGGTGGGTCCCAGTTCAACAGGACACCTGATGAAGTCGAGGTATTGGGCAGTTTTCGTACCTTTGACAACAGGGATACACAGGATATTGAGGATATTATTAAACAGGTCCTTGATGAACTGGTGGATATGTATGGCAAACGGGATTTCCCGGGACTGCCAGCTTATGAACTTGATGTAGAGCATGGGTATCCTGTCCTGATTAATGACCCAGTGTTCTCAAATAAGGTATTGAGGCTCCTTAAAGAGCATTTCCCCGTAGTAGGTGATGATATTGAACCTTTCTTCGGGGCAGAGGATTTTGCCCACTATCTTCAGGAGATACCAGGTGTCTACATCGGCCTGGGGATAAGGAACGAAGAAAAGGGTATTACTGAAGGCAACCATTCCAGCAGGTTCGACATAGATGAGACCGTACTGCTGGACGGCACCAGGATGCTGGCTATTATCACACTCGATTTCCTGAACGACCCGGGTGAATACCTGCCATGAAAATAGAGGTGTTCACACCTGACCGGGCCGGCGAGGTGGGGCAGTTTGTCCTGGGTGTGCTTGAAGGGGAAGGATACGGGTACGATCTGGAAAAGGATTTTGACCTAGAGGATATTTACGGATACTACATTGACAATGACGGTGTGTTCTATATAGGAACCATTGACGATGTTGTAGTGGGGACCAGTGCAGTTCGCAGGATAAATTCAAAAAAGTGTGAAATTAAACGTATTTATGTGGAACAGGAGTTCAGGGGCCGGGGTTTTGGTGAGGAATTGTTCTTAAATGCACTTAAATTTGCCAGGACCCATTATCATGTGGTCACTTTGAAAACTGACAGAACACTTATTGGGGCGATCAACATGTATCAAAAACATGGTTTTTCGGTTGTTAATGAGAATAATGACACCCTGTTCTTTATGTATCATCCATAATGTTCATTTTCTTTAGCAGATACATTTCAAAAACCTTATATCCTAATCCTACGAATGGATTTAATCCACAATGGTAGGTGATTGGATGTTAAGTGTTAATGAAAAGGGACTTGAAATTGCAGAATATATGATGGATGAAGCTGAAGAGCTCAAGGTTAAGACAGTTGAACTGAAGAATGGATCTAATGTCATCGACTGCGGCGTGAACGTGAGCGGTAGTTACGATGCGGGATTGATGTTTACAGATATCTGTATGGGAGGTTTGAACAGTTCAAGTATCACTGTGCATAAAGTGGGCGATATCCCACTGGCTTTCATTGATATAACCACCGATCATCCTTCGATATCCTGTCTTGGCGCCCAGAAAGCTGGCTGGCAGGTCAGTGTTGACAAGTATTTTGCCATGGGTTCAGGCCCGGCAAGAGCACTTTCACTAAAGCCGAAGCACACATATGAGAGAATACAATATGAAGATGAATATGATTCTACGGTCATTGCCCTGGAGTCCAGTGCGCTTCCAGATGAAAAGGTCATGCAGTTCATTGCAGATGAATGTAATGTGCCAGTGGAGAACACTATAGCACTGGTGGCACCAACTGCCAGTATCGTTGGCTCGGTCCAGGTTTCCGGCAGGGTTGTGGAGACTGGTATTTTCAAGCTGAACGAACTCGGGTTCGATACCACACAGATCGTATGCGGGACTGGTACTGCACCCATTGCACCTGTGGTCAAGGATGACCTGAAAGCTATGGGATGCACCAATGACAGTGTCATTTATTACGGTTCGATTGTACTGACCACACGTGGATTTGATGAGGAACTGTTCAAGCAGGTACCATCTTCTACGTCATCCGATTACGGTAAACCTTTCTTCAAGACATTCAAGGATGCAGGCTATGATTTCTACAAGATAGATGCAAACATCTTCGCTCCTGCGGAGGTCACGGTAAATGACCTTGATACAGGTAAGACCTATCACTCAGGCCACCTGAATGCAGAGGTCATCATGGAATCATACGGCATCAGCGGATTATAAATCCGCACTTTTTTTATTTTTTTTTAAAAAAATGACCGGCCCGGTACACATCGATGAAATATTCAACTCGATACAGGGCGAGGGCATATTTACCGGTGTACGCCAGGTTTTTGTAAGGTTCCTGGGCTGTCCCCTGAACTGCGACTACTGCGATACTCCCCACTCCAGACATCCGGCTGCGCCGGTATGTAAGGTGGAACGCATCCCTGGGACAGGTATGTTTCAGGATATCCTGAATCCTGTTGATATGGACACCCTTGTTAAGATTATTGAGGATGTATGGTCACCTGCCGCCAGGCACCTTTCCCTAACTGGCGGCGAGCCTTTGACACAAACCGGATGTATCATTGAATTATCCCGGTATCTGGATCATCCACTGTACCTGGAGACTAATGGCTGCCTGCCTGATGAGGCGAGAAAGGTACAGTATGTGGTGGATGTGGCTGCATGTGATGTCAAGCTGCCCGAGCACAAAGCAACTGAAGATTACCAGTCATTGTTAAAGGCCGAACTGGAGACCGTGGGCATTTTCTATGATGCAGGTGTAGTCACATTTGCCAAGTGTGTGGTGACTGACAGGACTTCTGTCAATGACCTGGATATAATTGCCAGGGGTCTGTCTGATATTGACGGAACTCTGCCCCTGGTACTGCAGCCTGTGACTTCCTGCCCTGGTTTTAAGCCCCCGGCGTCAAAACGGCTGCTGGAACTGATGGATGTGGTAGGGGAATATTTGAAGGATGTACGGGCAGTTCCGCAGGTGCATAAGATGATGGGACAGTTGTGAAATTAACCTTCAACCCACTTACGGGTTTCGATTAAGTAAAGGGACCCAGTACGCTCTATCCCGGGAAATTCCTTTATCTCTTCTACTTTGAACCCACTTTCACCGGCTTTAAACCTGTCTGCCACTACCTTCCAGGGAATAGCGAAAGCAACCCGTCCTTTTCCCACACCCTGCCTCAGTTCCACTGCTAAGAATCCCTTCCTGCCAGATAGCCTGAGGTATTCGGACATCCTGTCCACCTGGTGTGACCCTTGTTTGTCGGTAGTGAAATGCTGGGTAAAATATAATGCTTTTGCTCCCTTGTCGGTGGAGATGCTCTTGCATTCGATACCAAGATAGTAGTCAGGATGCAGTGAGTCAACTATCACGTCCAGGTACTGATGGGTGAACCTGTGCTGCTTGAGCCGGAATGCTATTCCGTTTATCCTGTTTTCTTTGAAATAGGTATTGAATGATCTTACAATCTGCCGTTCGAATTCTGTCATGTATTGCACCGCGTTTAATATATATATAGGAAATTATGGCTCTTTGCTGTTTAGTATGGGGAATATAGTATATGCAATACAAAAGAAACAATTCATAAGAGGAGCATATTAAACATAAAAGTCTCCGTAGATAGCGAAATCTTCAAGATATCATCGTTAAGAAATATCTTTGAAAGGATATTCTAATCCAATCTTCCCACATGAAATAGCGAAGAGCCCTTTTTATTATTAACCGAGACGATTCAGAAAACCTCAGAGGCACACAGAGAAAAACAACACATCTCTAGCCCTCTGTGGTGAATCTTTTTCGCACGATCCATTTATCCAAAAAAATTAAAAAGTCACAGATGAACAAAAGAAAACTTAATAAACTATAATGTTTAATATGCATATTGGCAAAGGTTGAGTATGATTTATCCCCTCATATCCCGTTCATAAACTTGACTTTTGCCCTAATTTTATAATCATATTAATATGACCGAATGAAAGTTTTCCTTGTTCATACATTTCATTTTCTGAGTACGGATTGTTATAGCAGGCCGTAATGCTCAACGTTCCAGTTGGCAATATCCTGTATTTTGGATATCTCTTCTTTTCCGCCTTCCATTGTGAATAAGTGCTTGAACCTGCCCTGTGCTTTGAGATATTCTTCCACAGGCTTTGGCTTTTTTACCTTCCTGGCTGAAGTGATCTCACCGTTTTCCATCTCGTACAAGGGCCACAGTGCGGTTTCGACTGCCAGTTTACCGATCTCTATGGTCTTGGAGGTATCAAACCTCCAGCCTGTTGCGCAAGGAGCATGGGTATGGATATAAGTAGCACCTTCAATGTCCACTGCCTTTTTGACCTTTCGCATCATATCCTTTGGATAAGAGATAGACGTAGTGGCCACATAAGGCGAACCATGGGCAGCTATAATGGCAGGCATATTCTTCTTGGGCCTGGAGTTGCCGAAACTCTGCCTGCCAGGCGGGCTGGTTGAAGTTGAAGCATTAAACGGAGTGGCTCCACTGCGCTGTACACCCGTGTTCATGTATGCCTCGTTATCGATACACACATAGGTGATATCGTCACCGCGCTCGAAAGCCCCTGATATTCCAAGTATTCCTATATCCACTGTAGCGCCGTCGCCACCCATGGCTATGACTTTTGTATCACCTTTACGTCCAAGTGCCCGCAAGGCCGCCTCAATACCCGAAGCTACAGACGCGGTGTTCTCGAACAATGAATGTATCCAGGGCACTTCCCAGGCTGATTCAGGGTACGGTGTGGTCATCACTTCCAGGCAGCCAGTGGGATTTACAACTATTGCATCGTCTCCTACCGCTTCCAGCACGAAATTTGCTGCAATGGCATCACAGCAGCCCGCACATCCCCTGTGTCCAGGTGCCAGTCTGCTCATAAGAGCTCACCCCGTAGATCTGCATATTCACTTTCAATCTTAATACCTGATTTAATGGCCTGTGCGGCCTTATCAATGATCATTTGAATAGTGCTCATCCGGATATCCCGCCCGCCATGTCCCAGCATGAACCCCATAACAGGTACATTTATATCTGAATTGTATAAGCAGGATTTAACCTCAGTAAATAAGGCACCTTCATTCAGGCCAATTGAAATGTTCTTATCCAGGGTCACGACGATTGCAGCATCTGAGACTGCACTATGTATGGCTTCCACAGGGAAAGGCCTGAATGTCCTGACCTTGATCAGGCCCACCTTGATACCCTGGCTGCGGGCTTTATCAATTACATCCTTAATGGTGCCAACCACCGAGCCCATGGCCATTAACAGGATCTCGGCATCCTCTGCCATATATGGTTCTATGAGTCCACCGTAGTAACGGCCGAATATCTTATTGAAATCCTCGGTAGCCTTCTCTATCTTACCAAGGGCTACATCCATTCCTTTTTGTTGCAGGTACCTGAATTCTGTATAAGCGGACGGATCAGCAAAAGCGCCAAATGTCAATGGATTACTGGTATCAAGCTTATACTCCGGGTCATAGGGAGGCAGGTATTCGTCAGTCAGTTCCTGTTCCAGCAGTATAACAGGTTCAGATACATGTGACAGGATGAAACCATCCATGCAGACCATGGCTGGCAGCATGACATCTTTATCCTCTGCTACTTTGAAAGCCTGCGCTGTCATATCGCTCATTTCCTGGAGATCTTCCGCATATAACTGTATCCAGCCTGTATCACGCTGGGATATGCTGTCCTGGTGATCATTCCATATACTTATGGGTGCACTAACAGCCCGGTTTACTACTGTCATAACGATCGGCAGTCGCATACCTGAAGCATTGAACAGCACTTCGTGCATCAGTTCCAGTCCCTGGGAAGATGTGGACGAATATGTCCTGGCGCCCGTAGCACTGGCACCTATTAGTGCGGAAAGTGCAGAGAACTCGCTCTCTACATTGATATATTCACAATTGGGTATTTCACCATCAGCCATAAACTGGGACAGGTTTTCCACGATATGGGTTTGTGGTGTGATGGGATATGCCGATATTACATTAGGCCTGCAAACTTTTACAGAATGGGCTATTGCATAAGAACCTTCCACCACTGTCATTTTTCCAGACATATTATTTCTCCTCCAGCACCATTTCTATGGCATCCTTGGGACATTCATTGGCACAAATGCCACAGCCTTTACAGTAATCAAAATCAAAGATAACATACTTGTCTTCCTGTTCGTGGATACTGCTATCCGGGCATAACAACGAACACAGTCCGCATCTTACACACTTATCCTTATGGTACAGGGGCCTGAAATTCCTCCAGCCACCGGTCTTGTTGATCCTGGTAGTACCGGGCTTTACAGCTCCGCCGATCGTGACCTTCATTGTCTCGCCTCCATGCGGTTATAAGCTTCAAGCACGGCCTGGGAATTCTTCTCGCCAACTTTGCCGTGGAAGCGCTCAGCTACAGCCTTCCGGATGCTTTCAACCTTGATTTCGCCTGTGGCGCCAGCAAAAGCACCCAGGAGAATGGTATTAACAATGGGTCGCCCAATAATTTTAAGAGCAATCCTGGTTGCATCTATTGTTATGACCTCTGCCTCTGTGTCAAGGTCAAAGGTATCAGGTGAAAATTCAGTATTAATCAATATCTTACCATCAGGCTTAGCACCTGATGCCACGTCCACTGTCTCCATGAGAGTCGCGTCCTGTACGATCACATAATCAGGTTCGTATATCTGGCTGCGAAGCCTGATTGGTTGTTCGCTGATTCTTGTAAAAGCCATTATCGGAGCGCCTCTTCGCTCCACCCCAAAGGCAGGGAATGCCTGGGAATATTTTCCATCCTCAAATGCTGCAACTGCCAGCAGTTCGGCGGCTGTAACCGAACCCTGTCCTCCGCGACCATGGATACGTATTTCCTTCAAGTAAAGCTTCCTCCAGATTAGTATAAAATGTGTTGTTTTCTTAACATATGATGAGAAGTGATTCGTAATTGTTTAGTTATTATTTATTACTTATGATAGATTAAGGGACTAAGGGGGCTGAATGAACAAAAAGGTAATGTTCGAAATCTTTTTTAACACTTCCCACGTAACTAAAGTCCAATGCGATTTGACTTACACATTCATTCATGTTACTCCAAGGATTGCGCCTCTCCGGTAGCAGCAATCCTAAAACAGGCCATTAGGGCAGGACTGGGCGGAATTGCTATATGTGACCATGACACGGTGGAAGGATCACTTGAAGCCAGGCGTCTGGCAGATGAAATGGGTCTTGACCTGGTGATAGTTCCCGGTATTGAGGTAACAACTAACCGTGGTCATCTGTTGGTATTGGGTGCTAATGAATCATTCCCAATAAATTCTGACCCCCGCGATATTATTAAACTGGCCAGGGAACGTGAATGTCTTATCGTGGCACCCCATCCCTACAAGGGCTACCCGAAAAGTTTAGGAGATGTATCTGACCTGGACGTGGATGCCATCGAAGTCCTGAACTCCAGGTTCATCCTTGGTAGATTCAATGAACGGGCAGTGAAAATGGCCAAGACCCTGGGTCTGCCTATGCTGGGTAACAGTGATGCTCATTTTGTTGGAATGGTAGGCCGGGCTTATACTGAAATTGACGCTGGGCCATCGGTTGAGGCCGTATTTAAAGCAATAATGGACAAAAAGACTGTAGTACATGGCACCAGGACTCCACTTGTAGTCCAGTTCTACCAGGCATGCCTGGGAGCTAAAAGAAGGATGCTGAATCTAATATAGTAATGAAAGATGAAAGAAATCATTCATTAATATTGCAAAAAAAACAAAAAAAAGAAGAGAAGATAGAATAACTATCTTCCGGATTGCAGTTAAAATTTAATTCTTGATTTTCCTGATCACAAATAACATAGCCAGTGATGTTAATGCCACCAATACTCCAAACCCTGGGATCGAAGAAGATCCATCGTCAGCTTCAGTTGCAGTGTCCGCAGGCCCTGATGTGTCAGTATGGGTGGGAGTGGTTTCTACTGCATCTGGCGTATCTGGTTCATCCCCTGCCATTGGGTGACATACCGAACACTTCAAACCAGTACTGGAGGTTTTAAGGGATATCTGGTTGTACCCGTGAAGTGTTTCAACACTATGGCACAGTATACATTCCGGAATCATGATCTTTCCCGTACCCTGGTCTATGTGGCATTGCTCACATGGCACATCAGGAACATGGATGAAGTGAGGGATCTCACTTGCGCTCACATTGACGGAGCCAGGCCTATGACACCTGTAACATGAATTCGGATCAGAAGCCTCGCCATGAAGTATCGCAACATCGGCTGATACATGGCAGGCCTGACAAACAATTATGTCGCTCGCACCTGTAACTGGTGAAACAATATTCGCTGCTGAACCATGGCACTTGTCACATGATTCTGTTGGTCCGCCGTGAACGTTCAGCAGGTCACCGTGGCAGTGTGCACACAAGGTATCAGACATCATTTCCAAATGTAAACTATCAAGCCCTTCATGGCAGTACGTACAATCCTCAGTTTGTACCTTTTTTAAGTGAACATTATGTATCGAACCTGTATGGCATTTGTAACATGAAGGTTGTCGATCGGTCAATGTTGCACCGTGACATCCCTGGCATGTGGCTGATGTTGATTCATGTATCTCATGAATTTCCTGGTTATGGCAGACTGCCATACAGTTCGTATCTTCTGCCATTTTGGTTACTGTCTCATATTGTGCCACATTTGCTTGAACTGCAGTGACCATTGAGAATATTACTATTAATAATAGCAAAACTTTGCTTTGCTTCAATTTATCTCCTCCTTTTAATATTTGATATATAATTATTGATTTCCATCTCCCTTATCCTAATATTAACTTTTCGTTTTAATCACAGCATAGGTTCCAAGTATATATTCATTATTGTCATGTGTTCACCTGAATACGATAAGTGGTCTTTTCTCCCTTGGTTTTTTCTTATGTTCTTCATGTGCACCCTCAACAACGTCTACATATTCGTTCATAGTCTCCTTACCGGTTAAGAACAAGGCCTTAACATTTTGTGACATCCTCGGATCTGTTCCCAGGAATCCCAGATGAATGATGAGTTCAAGCACGAACCAGTATGTTGCCCACAAGTGTATTATCCTGATCAGTTCAACTCCGCTCATACCAATAAATGCAGCTGCACTGCCGGTTATGTCATTAACGAACCAGGCCATAAAATTATTCCATAAAGGTATATCAAAATTCACAAATCCAAATTTCAGGTCTATCATTATGATGCCTGTCAGGCCAATAAAGAGAATGGCCATTGCTTCAAATACCACCATAAGTTTATAGCCCGGATGAAGTTTATTTTTATAATGACCAGTGGTTTTATCGTAAATCGTGTATTTTGGATATTCCTCAGGGGGTTTAAATACGCCAACAATGGCTTGATAAAGCCTGGTAAAATCTTTCAGGCCGAATAAGTCATTCAACAGGTGACCGCTGGTTATCAGATTGAACGGTATGAATGTCCAGTTAATCACCAAGAACAGGATACCTGCAATCACATGGATCAGACGGAGGGTTTGGTATGACATCAACTCCCATGCATGTAAGCTACAAGTATTGAACTGTATAGCCATGTACAGTCCTGTAATTAAAAGCAGAACACAAGTTATCATATGTGACTGGTGAGCTATCATATCCCTCAGTCTATACCGTTTTCCTACAACATCATTATCAAAGTTTTGATTTCCCTGCATACACATCCTCCATTTCAAACATATAAATTGTAAATCACCAATTGGAATCTCAAATAGACTCCACAAACGTATACATATGTTTACTCTATATTTATCAGATTATATTTTTGTAGATTACATTGTTAGATATAGTTTTCGTTTAAGTTCTGTCGAATCGCACATAGACGCTGTCAATCAATCAAATGTGCTTAATAATATGGGGTGTCTCCGGAATAATCAACTCCTTTAAGGCAAGTTCGACCGCTGCCGGTGAGCCAGGTAAGCAAAATACCACGCATCTGCCCACAATACCGGCAGTTGCCCTGGAAAGTATAGCAGCAGTCCCCACATCTTCCAGGCTTTTCAGCCTGAACACTTCACCAAAACCGGGAATGGTCTTGTCAAAAAGGGGTTCCACCGCTTCCAGGGTCACGTCTTCGGGCGCAAGTCCGGTGCCGCCACTGATAACAATAGCATCTATATCCGGACCAATATCTGCACCTGCCAGTTCCCGGACATGGCCTGCAATCAAGCTTTCATTGTCAGGCAGTAGTGAATATGTCTTCACATCAAAGCCTGAATCCGATATCAGGTCCAGCATAACCGCTCCTGATATGTCATCAGCAAGTTGTGGCCCGGATACACTGCCATAAGTCTCATACCGGGATGTGCTTACTGTAATAATTGCAAATTTTACTGAGGCAGGAGCATTCTTCTTGTGTTGCGTAGGCGTATCGTCCAGGGGCATGAAGAGATTTATGTATCATGGATTATATTAATTAATCTATTCTATGCAGATAATGGCTATTGACGTAGGAATGGGTACACAGGACATACTGCTGTACGACGATGCACAGCATATTGAGAATAATATCAAGATGGTGCTGCCCTCACAGACCCGGATAATTGCACAGCGTATCAGCCATGCCACAGGTGCAGGGCGTGATATCTTCCTCACTGGCACTACCATGGGCGGCGGTCCTTCAGGCAAGGCTGTACGTGAACATATCAAGATAGGGTTAAAAGTTTATGCCCGACAGGATGCTGCCCTGACCATACACGATAACCTGGAGAAAGTTACGCAAATGGGTGTGACACTGGTGAGCGAGGAGGACACGGCACCAATGGGGGCAGAGCCAATTGAGATGTGTGATGTGGATACTTATGCCCTTGGCACAGCACTGGGACTGTTCGAGACACAAATACCCAGGGACTTTGCAGTGGCAGTACAGGATCACGGTGAAGCTCCTGACATGAGCAATCGCATATTCAGGTTCCGGCATTTCAGGGAGTTGCTGGAGCAGGGCGGCGAACTGGAGCGGTTTGCCCATTTGAACCAGGTACCTCCCCACCTTTCCAGGATGCAGGCAGTAATGAAGACCTTGAAACAGCACGGGAACAATGTACTGCTCATGGATACGGGACCTGCTGCCATTTGCGGGGCGCTGGCAGGCTGTTCCGGTGGCCCGGTGACTGTAGTGAACATTGGCAACGGGCATACCCTGGCTGCTGTGGTGGCCGGGAACAGGATGCTGGCATTGTTCGAGCATCACACCCGGTATGTGGATTCACAAAAAATGGATGAACTTATCAGGCGGTTATGTGATGGAAAACTTGGTTTCGATGACATTTTCAACGATGGTGGGCACGGTTGTTATATCCGGCAGGCAGTGGGGTTCAGGAACATCGAATCAGTGATAGTGACCGGTCCCAACCGCCAGATCATGGAAGATTCAGCACTTGATGTGGATTTTGCAGCACCACACGGTGATATGATGCTTACCGGATGTTTCGGGCTTGTGGAAATGTTCAGGAAGAATATGGAAAACAGGCACGACTGAATTATTATTATTATTATTATTATTATTACATCTTTATCCTGCCGATCTCCAGGTACATGATCTCTTCTCCCCTTAGCCAGGCGAAAACCATCTGTTTTCTCACACTGTGGGCAAGCCTGATTGCCCTTGATAGCTGGGGCAGGTTGAACACATGTTCGATGTTCACTGCATGTACCAGGAATTGGGAATGCATCATCGTGTCCAATCCGTCAATTTTTTTATAAACCCGGTAATGGGTGCCGAACTTATACCCGGTCTTGGCTACCATCCCCGAATCCCTCAGGTCCCTGTAGACTGCCATTTTATCCTGGAAATTGCTTTCTACATTGATTGCACTATCTGCAAATTCCATGCTGGCGAGTAGATTGTCCCCTCTGCTGTCCTTGAGGTCCAGTACCTTTTTCTCCTGCAGATATGCTGCCTCCACTAATGATAACTGGAGGCGGACTTCGTCAAGGGGTTTACCGTAAAAGTATTGTTTGTGCAGGAGGGCGGATGCATCGGCATCCCAGACCATGACCCTGTCTTCCAGAAGGGTGGCCCCAATACCCGGACCCGCGACATTTTCATTCATGTCACCTTTCATTGTACGAAGCTTCACACCGTAGAAGGTGATGTCACTTTCTTCGTCCACTACAGCCATCACAAGTTCCTTGCGCATGTTGGCTGTGGTCTCAAGCTGGCGTACCAGGTCTTTTAAGGGCATAGGATTACGTTCGGAGAGTGCGTATACGAAATATTTCGAAGGGGTCTTGCCGGGCCGGCCACCTCTGGGATATACCCTGAAATCAGTGACTCCGGGCTTTATGAAATAACCCCTTTCACGCATGTCTTTGTAGACGATGTATTTTACTTCAAAATTCTCTTTTTCCCTACTTGCATAGCTAATGAGGTCCTTGAAATCAAGTTCCTTTTTATTCCTGGTGACCTTGATCCTGTCTTTGTAGGTTAGGTAGACGGCTTCGATCAGGGTAAGTTCCAGAGAATTATCCTTTGGATTACCATAGAAACTGGTGTTGTAAAGTGTCTCCTTAGTATCAGGTTCCAGTTTCACGATATGGCCATCCAGTTTGCCGTTAAGTGCGTGGTTCTGGTTCATTCACTTCACTTATGTGAAGTTAAGTTAAATAGCCTTCCTGGTGATTGCAGGTTAATAATCGTAAGGTATTTATTTTACCTCTTCATTTGATTGTTTCTGACCGGGATATATTTACCGGGTATTAAAGGAGAGAAATCATATGGTAGCAAAAGTAAATGTTGATGAGTGTACAGGATGCGGAACATGTGTGGATGAATGCCCTGCAGAAGCCATTTCAATGAACGATAATGATATTGCTGTGGTAAATGCGGACGAGTGTACAGATTGTGGAATGTGTGTGGATGCATGTCCCACTGAAGCAATTACAGTAGAAGAATAGGCATACATATCTATTTTCAAACCGGCCAGCATATCAACGTGCCTGGTTTGAGAAAAGAACATGCCAGTAGAAGTAGATATAGACGGATCTGTAGGATGCAAAACCTGCGTGGATGAATGTCCACAGGAAGCCATCTTAATGAATGATGATATTGCGGTTATCAGTGATGAGTGTACTGATAGCGGATTGTGTGTGGATGCCTGTCCGACTGCCGCAATTTCATCGGATTTATGATTAATATTCGATTTATTTTTACCTTTGGAGGTTAGCCAATGGCTGAAACAATCAAAACAGGCGTATTAGGTGCAACCGGAGCGGTAGGACAGAGGTTTGTTGAGGCTCTTGCGAGACATCCCTGGTTCGAGATCACTGCCCTGGCAGCATCTGAGCGCTCTGCAGGAAAGAAATACCGTGACGCTGCCAACTGGCGGCTTGAGTCACAGATACCTGAAGAAGCAGCCGATGTCGAAGTGGTACCGGTTGATGTTGGAGCAGTGGACGCTGACCTGGTGTTCTCTGCACTACCTGCGGATCTGGCAAAAAAGGTGGAACCTGATTTTGTCGAGGCAGGCTGTGTGGTTGCCAGCAATGCAGGTGCATTTCGGAAGGAGGCAGATGTACCTCTGATGATCCCCGAGGTCAACCCGGAGCACCTGGGGCTAATCGATGTTCAGCGCGACAACCGCGGCTGGGACGGATGTATTGTGACAAATCCCAATTGCACCACCATTATGTTCACTTTGACACTGAAGCCCCTGATGCAGTTCGGGCTTGAGAATGTGAATATTGCGTCCATGCAAGCCATTTCGGGTGCGGGTTTTGACGGTATCCCTGGTATGGCTATACTGGAGAACGTGGTCCCGTATATAGGCGGTGAGGAGGAAAAGGTGGAGAGTGAACCCCTGAAGCTCCTTGGTGAGTTCGACGGCAGCCAGGTAATTCCTGCTGAAATTAATATCAGTGCAAGCTGTCACCGTGTGCCTGTTATGGACGGGCACCTGGAGGCATTGTGGGCTGGCATGGCTGATGACCCTACGCCCGGGGAAGTACGCCAGGCGTTTTTGGACTTTGACCCTGGAATTTCAGACTTGCCCACCGAGCCTGAGCATCCTATTATCGTGCGGGATGAACCTGACAGGCCACAGCCCAGGCTGGACAGGAATGCTGGTGATGGTATGAGTGTGTCTGTGGGCCGGATACGGGAAGGTATCAGGTACATGGTGATGGGGCACAATACTATCAGGGGCGCGGCAGGGGCTAGTGTGCTGAATGCTGAACTGATGCATAAGAAAGGGTATTTCTGAGTCCGGTTGGGGCTTGGATTACCTTTGTTTTTTTTTAGTGGGGTTATTTTACCTTGAGATGTAGGTAATTCTGGTAAACGCTGTATACAGGCCATGTATATTTGTACGGAGTGTACCGGTGACTATGCTCCCAGAGGCAATAATAATCCAGAATTACCTCCTTCAACCTGAAAATCAGGTGCACAGAGATAAAGAAAGTATTGATTGAACTTATTTAATTGTTTAAAATTGTGAGGAAGTATGAGCAAAAAATTAAATTTAATAATGTGGCAAATCGAAAATATGAGGGACACAGCTATAGCTGGCAAAAATGAGACTATTGGGGAAACTGCTAAAAAGGAGATTCAAGAACAATGGGTAAACAATCATGTTGAAGCTATATTAAACACTGTTTTAGCAATGCGTCAGCGTTGGAAAGAAACCGCAGAACCACGTTTTACCGAATACCAACAAAATTATTCACATATTAAAACTTTATATGACTTAGATAATCTTATAAAAAGTATACCTGAACAAGAATTCTGCAAAAAAGTCTTGGGTATAACCATAACCAAAAACAATTATTGGCGTTATAAAATGTTAAATGATATTGTCAAGGCTTTTACTGAATATCAAAAAGAAAACGGATTTAATTCTGATAGAGAAGCCATGATGGATTGGGCAAAAAAGTGTAACTTATCTCAACTTGAAGAAGATATCGTTGGCAGGCTTAATAATGTGGGACCTGCTACTGTACAAAATCTTAGGATGTGTCTTGGAATTGATACTGTGAAACCTGATGTACACATAATTAACGCACTAAAGAAAATTGGGTTAGGAAATGAAGTTGAAATATGTGAACTAATTTCAGAATTGACTGGATATAAATGCATAGAATTAGACCAAATATTTTGGCATTGGGATAGAGATTATAATAAAAAATAGGCGAAATATCTTAATATTTGAATCCCTGTTTATCTAACAGGAAGTAACAGACATGGAAAAATTACATCTGCCAATAATAATTGAAATGGACGAAGATGGTTATTTCATAGTAAGTTGCCCTGTATTCAAAGGTTGCCATTCCTACGGTGAAACTATAGACGAGGCACTAGAGAATATAAAAGAAGTCATAGAAATATGCCTCGAAGAGACCAAAGTCGAAGAGTTAAATCAATTTGTAGGATTTAGAGAAATGGAAGTTGCTCAGAATGCCTAAACTTCCTGTATTCAAAGGCAAAGAATTTATAAAGTTCTTAGAATATTTAGGCTATCAAGTTACCAGAACTAAAGGTTCTCATTCAAGATTGAAATCAGAAGACGGAAGGGCAACCAGTGTTCCTGTACATGGAAATAAGGATATACCTAAAGGGCTTTTACGCAAGATAATACGAGAAGATCTGGAAATGAATTTAGAGGATTTTACTGAATTGTATTCAAAATATAGAGGAAATAAATAAAAACTGTTTTTGAAAAAAATCCTGCGCCTGAAAAGAAAAGCAAAAGCCCAAAAAACTGATTAGAGTCTAAACCATGAGCCATAGCGTCAAGTTAGGCTTGTATGGTTTTTAGTTTTCGCAATCTATGCCACTTTTTTCTTATTTGAGGTGGTGTATACACACTACATCAACAATGGGGCACATATCTGCCAGAAAATATATCAGTTTAGTAGCTATAGCAAGTGTTTTTGAACGTTAATAACAACGTGCTTTATCGAGAAGTCCCCTAGCCAATCCTGACAATATGGACCATGAGCATCCGTCCAGGGATGCCCCGAATCTCCAATCCGTCCGGTCCTTGACTTTTTCACTATTCCAATAGAGAACATCCTAACCCAAAAAACAATAGCAAGTGACCATGTTTATGAAGTTAACTCTCCGGTCATGGAACTCCCGGACCCATACCTATCTGCTCAAGCACACCGGACACCTCGCCATAAGCAGTAAAAAGCTCCCTCTTCAGGGCATTGGCAGACTCCACCCGAGGCTCAGCCGCGATCCATATCTCATTGTCATCGCTTCCCCTGGTCATAGATACACAAGATAACATATCCGGGTGGGTCAGCCTATACACGGAGTCCGGACCAGTAGGAGTGACCCATACCGGGTAATTTTCCTTTAGCTTTTCAACCGTTTTATTCCAGTCCAGGGCTTTAGAAACTGTAATGTTCAGGTGCAGGTGTGTACGCTCACCCGTAACCTTCTCCTTGATCTTGCCAAGGAATCCCTTATATTCAGGGTCCGATTCATCAATCTTTTCCACCCCGTGTAGTTCCAGTTTCTTTGCCTCATCCTTGAAGAACGGGGCCAGGTTCACAACACTTGAAGGGGCGCTCAGAAGGGACACACCAAAGAATGTCACCGCACCCAGTGACAGCCCTACGATCACGCCATGGCCCATCAGGGCCGGGTGTATGGTCGCAAGATACGGCGGTGCCATGAACGGTGTATTTGTCAGGTCAACAACCACAAGTGCAGTCTGTGCCACAGCACCCACCACCATTCCTGCCAGTGCCCCTTCCTTTGTGGCCCGCTTCCAGAACAACCCGCCCATAAGCGGGAAGAAGTATGACGCACTTGCAATGAATGTGGCAATGTGGATCGCATCAATAATACTGTTAATGAAAAATGATGCAATGGTCGCTGAGATCACGATCAATAGGACACTTATGCGGTTCACGATCAGCATCTCTTTCATTGTAGCATCGGGCTTAACAAATCTCTGGTACAGATCGCGGGAAAGACATGAAGCCCCTGATGTGGCAAAGGTATCTGCACACGACATTGCTGCTGCCGCAAGACCTATAGCACTCAAAGCAATTACGAGGGGTGAGAAATTACTAATAATAAAATCAAGCAGTGCCGGTTCGGCCAGTGCCATTCCTGCCGGGAATCCCATCTTAGCGATCTCGGGATAAACAGCATTTAGCCCAATGGCAATCACCGCACATGCAGCAAACACCACAAATATCAGCATCGAAGCCATCACCATTCCTATTTGGGCCGATTTTTTATCCCTGGCTGCCCAGACCCTCTGCCACGGGTCCTGTTCTGTCATCCAGCCCGGTATGATAGCGACAATAAAGATAAGCACCATGGGAATACCGATGGATAAGGGGTTCCACCATGTGGAATCAACATTACCGAACAGTTCTGAAACACTGATAGATGCACCATCAACAGCACCCGAAGTTGCGGCACCCACTGCAAAAAAGGCCATGGCAATGGTAAATAGGGCAAGGAACGAGAACTGCACAACATCAGTCCAGACAACTGCCGAAAGTCCGCCAAGGGTCACATATATGGATACTGCCACAGCAACAATCAGTGCAGCGTAGAGTGGGTCAAGCCCGTAGAATACCTGAAGTACAAGGGCCAGTCCTTTGATGTCTGCCACTGCAAAGAGTATCATTACAATGGCTATGATAAATGCCAGGGGTGCCCTGATCGTAGCGCTGTATCTTTGTTCCATCAGTTCGGGCTGGGTAATGGCAGGCAGGTGCTTTATCCTGCCCACAAGCATCGCTATGATAAGTAGTGCCAGGATGTTCGGGGCGACAAAACCCCATATCGAGCCCATGCCGCTTAGCATATAGAACCCAATAACAGCGAGGATCCCGCCAGCGGTGAGCCATGAGGCTGCTGCTGAGAAACCTATGGCTTTCGGGCCTATCTCTCTTCCGGCAAGCCAGAAATCTGTTACTGATTTTTGTTTCTTATTAAAGTACCATCCAATGGCGACAAGTCCTGATAAGTAGACCGCAAGCAGAATTAAGAATATATAATAACCATCCATAATTTAACCATCCATAATTATATTTTACTTGTTTATTTATTCTATTACTTTTGTTTTTTTAATAATAATTGAAAACTGTTTAATCCCTTTTTTTGACATGCATATTGCAAAATATTATCGTATCCACTTCAAATCCCAGGGCAAAAATAATAGCCACAGAGAACACAGAGAATTTATTCTCTGTTTCCTCTGTGCCCTACGTGACAGATAAATATGAACAATGATTTATACAAATTTTATTACACTACTTTTTGAAGGGGATACATATTATCTACATTTTACAATAGATATGTGGCTACTGTTTAAATTTATTTGCATATGTTTTTTAGTCATAGAATATCTATATCAAAAGCCATACTTTTTTATTTCAAACAATATACAAATTTTGAATATTTAATGTTTTGCATATTTGGGCTGAACTTTATAGTGTTTTGTTCCGGCTGTTATCATAAAAGGAAGTTAGGGGGTATAACGATTACTATTAATCTGGCGGATGTTAGGTTAATTAGACCACCATGACATTATTAATATATTTCATGGTTCCGATTGTGTGAATAATATAGGAACAACTTGTATGCCGATTGAACCAAACATGTTATATATTTTTAATAAATAATATCTTTTTGATTCTTATGATTGAATATTGGGACCCCCTTATTGAGCGAATGCCAGTTGATGAACTGAAAGTCATCCAGGAAGAGAAACTTAAGTCGCTTGTTCTTTATGTTTACAATCATTCTCCTTTCTACAGGAAACGATTCGATGAAGCAGGGATATCCCCTAATGACATCCAATCCCTTGATGATGTCAGGAAACTCCCGTTCACTACAAAACAGGACCTCAAGGATACCTATCCCACCGGTATGTTCTGCGTGCCCCAGGAACAGGTAGTACGCTACCATGCATCCAGCGGAACCACAGGCAAATCTACTGTAGTGGGCTATACCAAAAATGACATAAAGGAATGGACTACTTCGCTGGCCAGGGGCCTTACATCGATTGGCGTAGGCAGAGGTGATGTGGTCCAGGTGGGTTACGGCTACGGACTCTTCACCGGCGGGTTGGGACTGCACTACGGTGTAGAGATGGTGGGAGCAAGTGTTATTCCCAGCAGTTCAGGTAATACAGAACGGCAGATCGAGTTGATGCAGGATCTGGGTTCAACAGTTATGGCATGCACGCCTTCTTATTTCCTTTATGTGAATGAAGTAACCAATAAGATGGGGATCAGCATCGCAGACGATACAAAATTAAAGTGTGGATTATTCGGGGCCGAACCATGGTCAGAGGAGATGCGGCGCAGGATAGAGGAGCAGACCGGTATCAAAGCTTATGACGTATTCGGCACGTCAGAGATAAGCGGCCCCCTGTTCACCGAATGTACTTACCAGGACGGGATTCATATCTGGTCGGACCAGTTCCTTATTGAAGTAATCGACCCCGAGACAGGGGAACAGCTTCCGGACGGAGAAAGAGGGGAACTGGTAGTGACCACACTGGCAAAGGAGGCACTGCCCCTGATACGGTACCGTATCGGGGACCTGACTGCCATCAGATCCGGGCCGTGCCGGTGCGGCAGGACACATCCACGTATCATGCGCATCCTGGGCCGGACCGATGATATGATAATTGTAAGGGGCATCAATGTATTCCCAGGCCAGGTGGAAGCAGTATTGATGGATATACCTGAAGTGGCCGAACACTACCAGTTGGTTGTTGATCGCGAGAAAGAACTGGATACCCTGACTGTACAGGTGGAAGTGACCCCGGATGTTTTCAGCGATAAGATATCTGACCTGATAGTCCTTGAAAAAAAGGTGACCAAATCGCTGCAAACCGTCCTTAATATTTCAGCAAGAGTAAAACTCGTAGAGCCGGGCGCAATTCCGCGTTCTATAGGTAAGGCACAAAGGGTTATTGATAAGAGGAAAATTTGATAGAGGTGTTATAAATGGAAAATAAGTTAATTAAACAGATCTCCATATTTGCCGAGAACAAGGCGGGAAGGCTTGAAAAGATCACAGGGAAATTAAAGTCCGCAGATATCAATATCAGGGCATTTACTATTGCAGAAGCAGGGGATTTCGGTGTGATGCGGATGGTTGTAGACAAACCAGAACTGGCCCACAGTGTACTCCACGACGCGGGATTCACCGTATCTGAAACCGATGTGCTGGGTATTGAGATGAGTGATTCCCCTGGTGGCCTGCATGAAATATCCACTGTCCTGGGTTCCAATGCCATTAATGTTGATTATGCATATGCTTTTGCGATGGCAACACAGAAGGCCCTGTTAATAATCAGGGTTGACAATATCAACAATGCCATTGAAGTGCTGGAAAACAGTGATATCAGGTTGGTTAGTATGGATTAGGTCAAAATGTAGTACAGACTCAAAAAATGTAGAGTTTTGCTACTGTCGATTTTATTTAAAATTGGGGAGATGGGTTATCAGACATAAAGTGGTACACTACCGGATCTTTTATATTCAATATACTCCTCATATAAATTGTTTATTTCGTATCGTGGATTTTTTATTACCCATAGAAAACAGCGGAGAGCCGGATTTAAAATGAACAGTAGATTTCATGGTGTTTTTAGTCTGTTTTTGATATTTTTTTCAATCATAATAGGATTATTATCCATATTAAGTGAGTCCTTAGCAATGGGGTTACTATACATTGTAATAATTCTTGTTTTTCCAGTAACAATAATTTATTTCTTTTGCTCAAAATGTATTTGCAGGTTGGATTGTTGTGACTATATTCTTCCAGGAAAATTAACAAAATTGCTGCCGCCAAGAATACAAAATAATTATACTGTAATGGATATTATAGGTGTAGTAGCACCTTTAACAACTCTGCTTGTTTTTCCTCAGTTTTGGCTTTGGGAAAACAAAACAAATTTGATTGTCTTTTGGTTGTTATTTCTCATTGCGCTTGCTGAAATCATGTTATTTGTTTGTAGGAAATGCAAGAATGAAAAATGCCCTGCATACATTAAGAAAAAATTTGATTGACATAATTCTACAGCTTTGCACAAAAGCGAATAAAAGGCTTCGTTATGCCTCTGACATAAGTGGTTTGACCAGGAGGTCCGCAAATATTTACCATTTTCAAGTCAGAATACACCCCGGATAAAATGTAACCCGGTACATATCACAATCTCTTCGCATATTTCCATACAACTCCCACATCCTCAATAAACCATACCCCATTTGGCAGAACATCCCCATGTACCCTTTTCCATAGCGATAACCTTTAAATATCGATAACACGCATGATTCAATAGCCCTATGACAACAATACCGGAAATCCTCAATATAGAAATGCTTAACCTCCCAGTGGAAAAGCTAGGGCTGTTCTTTATCATTATATTACTGACCTACATAGTCAGATTTGTTTTCCTCCAAATCGTTGAGAAGAAAATAATCCTCCTCGCACAAAAGACCAGTACCGAATTTGATGATCTTGTAGTTCTGGCCTCAAAAACCCCATTAGGTTACCTAATATTGCTGCACGGCTTTTACTTCGCCATAATCTCCTTACAGCTCCCTGAAACAATAGGAGTCGTAAATATTGCAGACATTGTCCAAAAAGCATATGTGCTGATCCTGTCATTCATCCTTTTGTATTACTTATTCAAGCTAATTGATGTGGTAGGACACTTCATCTACAAGGCCACAGAAAAGACCGATAGTAAACTGGACGACCAGCTTGCACCCCTTATCGTAAAAAGCCTGCGTGTATTTGTGTTCACCCTGGGCATACTATTCATCCTGAACAACTTCGGGCTTAACATCACTTCCCTGCTGGCAGGCTTAGGTATAGGCGGCCTGGCCTTTGCCCTTGCTGCCCAGGATACTGTAAGCAACCTGTTCGGCTCGTTCACCATCTTCTCTGACAAACCCTTTCACATAGGCGACTGGATAAGAATAGGCGACTTTGAGGGTACAGTGGAAGATGTAGGTTTCAGGTCCACCCGCGTCCGGCGGTTCGACCAGGCCCAGGTCACGGTTCCCAACAGCCAGTTCATCAAAAAAGGGGTGATCAATTATTCTGCAATGAAAAAGCGCAGGATAAAGTTCAACCTAGGGGTAACGTATAGCACCACAGCCAGCCAGATGACTGAAGTGGTCGAGGGCATCAGGCAGATCATCAAAGAAGACTATCGGTTCGACCATAATTTCTATATGGTGCACTTCACTGACTTTGGTGACTTTTCCCTGAATATCTTCGTCTACTGTTTCACCAAAACCACAATGTGGGATGAATACCTTACTGTCAGGGAGGAATTCCACCTGAAGATAATGCAGATGCTGGAAGAAATGGGCGTGGAGATAGCCTTCCCCACACAAACGGTGTATGTTGAAAAGGCATAGAAAGTTGCCCATTCTAAACATTAAAAGTTTTTAATTCAGTATCAATACTCATATATGAGATTGTCGGAAAAGCCTATTTTTCGAATATTTCAGCTTTACTGTATAAGCTTGACCGGGCGCAGCATAGTGATTTTATTTTGACAATATTTCTGGAAGTTTCAATTTAGGCGCTTTTTAGGTACTTTTCCGACAATCTCTATATACAATTACATCAGACGTATTAATTATGGAAACAGTAACCACTCACCTTTCAGAAGATGAAGTATTAAAATTGGACTGGCTGGCCTAGTTCCAGCATACCAACAGGTCTCAGGTACTGTGAAAGGTAATTGATGAAGGACTGGAAGAAGAACTTATCGTACAGGCCCTGCAACAGTACCAGAAGGGAGAAATTACATTATGGAAGGCAGCAGAATTGGCTGGTAAAAGTCTTTCAAGAATGATGGACGAAGCACAAAAACGTAAGATACCACACCAGTATTCAGTAGAAGACATGAGGCAGGATCTTGAGATGCTGGAAAAAACTTGATGAAATATCTCGTTGTCAATGCATCTCCACTTATTTTACTGGGCAAAATTGGCAGGCTTGAACTATTGCTGATGCCGGGACGAAAAACCATTACTTCTTCTAGTGTGGTCAAAGAAGTAAAAAGAAAACATGCACCAGAAACCCTAGCTCTTGAATGTGCATTAGACAATTTTATTGAAATATTTGATGATGCACCGGATGCTTTAGCTGTTTCTTCAATTATGGGTGAAGACATATCAAAGGGTGAAGTTTATATTATCACAAAGGCCCGTCAGCTTATAAGCGAAGGGAATGATGTAATTGCAGTGCTTGATGACCGCTCTGCACGTAAAGGGGCACAGGCATTATCCATTCCTGTTACTGGAACAGTAGGAATGGTGGTTCATGCAGTTCGTTCCGGTAATGTCACGCCAGATGAGGGAATTGCAATAATGAATTAACTTATTTATGCAG
>Ga0255420_10056_pt1 | contig 22201 bp, 22 predicted proteins | sample ANMaggSeSYBR02I3_FD_182630 | JGI IMG/M metagenome (GOLD analysis project Ga0255420, IMG submission 182630) | Sediment cell enrichment communities from methane seep in Santa Monica Basin, California, United Staets - ANME aggregate JGI... | ecosystem: Environmental > Aquatic > Marine > Cold seeps >...
AAAAGCACAATGTACAGCAAGATGAAGTACATGAAGTATTTGGTGGTAATCCGGAGACTTTTTATTATTTTCTGATTACACTTATTAATCAGTTTTGTTAACCGCAGATGAACGCGGATAAACGCGGATACTGCATGCGAAATCTGCGTTCATTTGCGTTTATCTGCGGTTCGTTATAGTTCAAAAACCAGAAGAAAATAAAAAGTCTCGTAATCCGAAATTCCGTTTTGTTGAGAAGGGGTTCTATCCAAATAAAAATGTATATGCCGCCCTTGGTAAGTCAAAGGCAGGCAGGTTTCTAATCCTCTTCTTTATATACAAAAAAAATAAACATGCACTTATAATATCTGCACGAGACATGACTGGTGCTGAATGGAAGAAATATGAACAACAATAAAAGTTCTATATCAAAAGCACGGGACTATGACGAAATTGGGGAGTTCTGGGATATACATGAGCTTGCTGATCATTGGGATGAAACCAGACCTGCTGAGTTCGAAGTTGATATCCAATCCGATGTGATATATTATGCAGTGGACAATGAGCTTTCGAACAAAATCCTGGCATCTGCCAGACACCGCGGTATTTCACCTGATACTCTTGTGAATTTATGGCTGCAAGAAAAATTGCAAGAGCAGTCATCTTGAAAATATTTCTTATCTGGATGGGCATTTGAAGATTTTTTAACTTTTTAGAATCGAGGGTTTAATTCAGGTGGTTCTATTATGAGTAGAACAGCCTCTCTACCTCATCATCGTCAAAAGCCCCCACAACCACAGTTCCCAACCCCAGCGAAACAGCCTGCAAATAAACATTCCGGGCCGCACGCCCCACCTCCATGTGCACGTACTTTACCCCCCTTTCAACATACTTCCCAGTCGTTCGTTCATAGCGTGCCAGACTGCCGGAATCAAAACAAAGATCAATACTGGAAGGTATCAGCACATCAAAAGAGAAGCTAAATGCCCGTGACAACACATACTTTGCCAATAACTTTCCAAAAAAAAGAGCACCTGTGGGCATGCAGGGAATTCAGGGATGATACCATATTCCTGGATATCGAGACCGAGCTGGACTTTTAAGGTCTGGCGAAACCACTGGTCTATCAGGCTTCGATGCAGTGCAATTGTGGTACCAGCACAGACGTGGAAACCGGGTAGCTCTGGACAAACTCATAAGATATATTGCAGAGGATATACAAAACCTTGAGACAATAATAGAAATACTATATCCATCGTTGATGAAAAATACATATCAGTAGAGAGGACAGCATCATAATATTTATGTGTGATAATGGTAGCGTATATTTTACTGGTATTTACTAATGGTAGAAAAAAATAGGGGATGTAATTATTGATATTGTTTGGACTTTGTATTGCAAATTAGATGAGAGCGAACGCAAGGGACTGATTAAATAACTAATGGTACAACCAAAAAGTTCTCCGGAAACAAAAATAGCCTTTGACCAAAGTCTACCTGTAGGATTAAAACCATTGGACACCATTAGAAGGCAATATGATCCAAATCCCTGAAGACCATCCCAGGTACCAGTCTCTTGTTACCAGGGAGCGCATAGTGAGTGGTGTGGAATCAGGTATCACCAGTGTTAAAGGACTGATAGCCCAGGGTAGGGGAGAAGCTTTTGATTACCTTATCGGTGAGGTCACCGTACCTTCCACCCGTGCTGCCGAACGTGTTGCGGCTGCCATGCTGCTGCTGGCCAGGACGCCGATTATATCTGTGAACGGCAACGCTGCAGCCCTGGTCCCAGGAGAGCTTGTGGAATTATCATTATTACTGGATGCACCCCTGGAAGTGAACCTGTTCTACAGGAAAAAAGAGAGGGTGTTGAAGATCATCGAACACCTGAAAGCCCACGGTTCCCGGCATGTGCTGGGTGCCGACCCTGATGCTTCCATTCCCGGCCTGGCATCAGAGAGGGGGCGGGTATGCAGTGAGGGTATCTATTTAGCAGACGTGGTATTCGTACCTCTTGAAGACGGGGACAGGTGCGAGGCCCTGGTGGCCATGGGTAAGCATGTTATTGCTGTTGACCTGAACCCCCTGTCCAGGACTGCCCGGTGTGCCACAGTTCCGGTCGTTGACAATATCACCAGGGCGGTGCCCAACATCATAAATTCAGTGCGTGAATTGAAAGAGCAGCCTGGAGGATATTTGCAGGAGATCGTTGAAGGTTACAATAACAAGCAAGGGCTGGATGCTGCACTGGAGATTATTTGCATTAACCTTATGGAACCTAATCGATCAAAATAATCTCCATAGAGCTTGTTGGATGAGTGTTTAATTACTCATTCTGTAGCATCCGTCTGGTATTATGAATCAGGTGCAGTCTTTCCCAGTGCGTACCTCATATATCACGGCACCTCATCTCACAGGTCCAGATGCGGATTCAGGTCGCATCCGGTACAGGGCAGACACATAGTACGGGACATATCGGCCCGCAGCCCTTGTTCATCCAGTATCCTGCGAAGTATCCGTGTAAGTTTTAAAAGCCTCTCCCTGTCAGGCCGCTCAATCTCAATCTCACCAACCCGCAGCGGATGCATACTTGCTGCCCTGAGTATGGGCACCACATCCATTAAAGCCAGCTCCTCAAGTCCTGCTTCCACAGTTTCATCAGATTCTCCCAGGCCGATAATAAAGTTGGAAAACACGAAGTTCCTGCCGAACAATCCAACTGCCTCTTTAAGTTTCCCAATAATGAAATCGTGGTCCATACCCGGGCATACACGTTTGAATATTTCGCGGTCCATGGTCTCCACATTGTACTTTACTTCTACTGCTCCAGCTTCCTTCAATTTACGGTTGGAATCAGCTGTAGGGTAGACAGACACCCCGATGGGTAGATTATATTTCCTGAGGGCTTTCACAGCCTCTACCGCCCTTTCCACTTCCTCTTCAGCAGACCCTGCCACGCCCGATGTAATGGAAATCGCCTTCATGTTACCCTTACTATACGCCTCCTCCACCATGCGAACGATCTCGTCCAGGCTCTTGATCTTGCCTGAAAGTTTTGGAACCGGACAGTACTTGCAATCATAAATACACTGCTCACTGATAGTGATATATGCCTGTTCCGGGCAGTGTATCAGTTCCGCTTCAATATGCCCCCTGACCAATGCTTTTGGTCCCTTGAATATCACGATATCGCCGTTATCGGACACTGCTTTCAACCTGGATCCTTCATCTAATGCCAGCCTGACCCGGTGAGCGTTCCACCTGAAGAAAAAGGCTGTTCCACCTGCTCCGGGTCCTGCCGTTGGTACGGTAATGTCACCAAGTAATGACCTGTCGATATCAATGGTACCAACGGCAATAAGCTCGGCTTTAATTTCTGCATCACTCATGGCTATTCCATTCCTTGTCAATTACTGCTATGATTTCATTAGTCATCGGTTAAGGAGTTTGACGGGTTCGATATGTATTGTTTTCCAAATAACCAATGATTTTTTTATGATTGACTAATTTAGTTTGAATAGAACACAGATGACACGGATTAGACGGATTTTCACGGATTTATTTTTGTATCCGTGCGCATCCGTGCAATCCGTGTTCTATCACAATATTACTCTTAAACGATTACACATGGTTATTATTTAATTACATTATATAGATATAGTTATTGACCATTTCGTCAAATGACGATGTGGTATTCGTTAGGTTTATATTATGTGCAGGTAAAGTAGTACACTGCATGCAAGGGGATAATACAGATAGTGATATCAAGAAACGCCTTGCTGAAAAAATGGCTGGCGAGATAACACTTTCTAACAAGCCTGGAGAGGTTATGAAAAAATGGAGGATAAATTTTGATGTAGCTCAGTCTGATCTATCCACATTCCTGGATGTTTCACCATCGGTTATTAGTGATTACGAGAGCGGTCGACGGAAATCACCGGGTACTGTCATTGTGAGCAAGATCGTGAACGCACTGCTTGATATCGACGAACAGCGTGGCAGTAAGAAAATCCGTGCTTATGAGAACATGATATCTGAAAGTTATGATAAAAAAATCGTGTTCGACATCCATGAATACACTTCCCCCATGCCCATGACCGAACTTGCAAACCTCATTGAAGCTGAAATAATACACAAACAGCAATCAGAATACGATAAGCAGCTATACGGTTATACGGTGGTGGACAGCCTCAAAGCAATCCTTGAATTGCCCTCCTATGAGTTCCAGAGACTCTACGGATGGAGCACAGAGAGGGCCATGATCTTCACCAGGGTATCCACGGGCAGGTCCCCGCTGGTTGCCATCAGGGTTACCAGTCTCAAGCCCGGTGCTATTGTGCTTCATGGGCTAGAAGGAAAGGACGTTGACCCCATTGCCAGAAAGATCGCAGAGGTTGAGAACATTCACTTAATGTCCACGATGATGCCTGTGGAATCAATGATCGAGATACTTCAATCACGTTAATGACGACCACAACAGATTTACCGTATCGGTCATTATTCTTCGAAATATAATATTATTACCATAATCCAGGTGAACCATATGAAAGTAGGAATTATGTCATACGGTGTATATATCCCCAGATACCGCATAAAATTAGAAGATATTGCTGCGGTCTGGGGAGCAGATGCCGCATCTATCAAGAAAGGACTGAAGGTTAATGAAAAATCAGTACCCGGTCTTGACGAGGATGCCATTACCATTGCCGTGGAAGCAGCACGCAGTGCTGTAAGAAGAGGTAATATTGACACTTCCGGGGTAGGCGCTATTTATACAGGATCCGAGAGCCACCCATATGCCGTTAAACCCACAAGTACCATAGTGGCAGCAGCCATTGGGGCTGAACCGGTCCTTACAGCGGCAGATTATGAATTTGCATGCAAGGCAGGTACTGCCGCCATCCAGACCTGCATGGGCATGGTAGTTGCAGGCATGATCGATATTGGCATTGCCATAGGTGCGGACGTGTCCCAGGGTGCACCCGGCGATGCACTGGAATATACGGCTGCCGCCGGAGGTGCAGCATATGTGATAGGCTCCTCTCGGCTTGCAGCAATTATCGAAGATACATACTCGTTCACTACTGATACCCCTGATTTCTGGAGGCGTGAGGGAATGCTTTATCCTGAACACGGAGGCAGGTTTACAGGGGATCCGGGTTATTTCAGGCACGTGACCTCGGCAGCATATGGCCTGATGGAAAAGATCGGTTCAAAACCTTCTGATTATGATTATGCTGTATTCCACCAGCCTAATGGGAAGTTTCCTGAAAGGGTTGCCAGGATGCTGGGATTCACAACCGGGCAAATAACGACAGGACTGGTGGTTCCCATGCTGGGTAACACATATTCCGGTTCATGCATGATCGGGCTGGCCGCCATTTTAGACCAGGCAAAGGAAGGGGACAGGATATTCATGACAGCATTTGGTTCAGGCGCAGGTAGTGATGCTTTCAGCATCACGGTCACTGATAAGATCGAGGATATACGCAATGGTGCCCCAAAGGTGCAGGAATTGCTTGATGATCCGATATACCTGGATTATGCTAGCTATGCCAAGCACAAGGGCAAGATAAGGGTGTGATGCAAGATGAGGGATGTTGCAATTATCGGTACTGGCTGTACTAAGTTCGGAGAGTTATGGGACCGTTCTTTAAGGGATATTTTCGTTGAGGCCGGAGTGTGTGCCATTGTAGATGCAGGTATCCAGGGTGAAGATATAGACGGTCTGTATATGGGTAATATGAGCGGCGGCAGGTTCGTGGAGCAGGAACATGTGGGCAGCCTGATAGCTGATTATGCCGGTTTGGCCGGTAAACTGCATGTGCCCGCCACAAGGGTAGAAGCTGCGTGTGCTTCCGGTGGCCTTGCTCTGCGCCAGGGTATCCTTGCCGTGGCTTCTGGCCATACTGATATTATAGTGGCCACAGGTGGCGAGAAAATGACAGATGTGGACCTGGACACAGCTACTGATGCACTGGCAGCAGCAGCTGATAGGGAATGGGAAGGCATCATGGGTGCCACGTTCCCAGGTCTGTATGCCATGATAGCCAGGCTTCATATGCATAAATACGGTACTACATCAGAGCAGATGGCCGCTGTTTCTGTGAAGAACCATCATAACGGTACCATGAACCCGATTGCCCAGTTCAGGAATGAGATCACCCTTGATACAGTGCTGCAGTCTAACATGGTGGCCGAACCCCTGCACATGTTCGATTGTTCTCCAATATCTGACGGTGCGGCTGCAGTGGTGCTGGCCCCGGCAGATGTTGCAAAGAAATATACTGACACTCCTATATATGTGAAGGCCATGACCCAGGCCAGCAGTCCGATTTCCCTCCATGACAGGGCGGATATAACCACACTGGACGCTTCAGTGGTGGCTAGTCAGCGGGCATATGAAATGGCCGGACTTACTCCTGGCGATATTGATCTGGTGGAAGTGCACGATTGTTTCACCATTGCCGAGATATGCGCTATAGAAGACCTTGGATTTTTCAAAAAAGGTGATGGCGGCAGGGCATCGGAAGATGGCGAAACTGCCATTGACAGTTGCATACCTGTGAATCCATCGGGAGGTCTTAAGGCCTGCGGGCATCCGGTGGGAGCCACTGGTATCAAACAGGCAGTAGTGATCACAGAGCAGCTAAGGGGAACAGCAGGTAAAAGCCAGGTCGATGGTGCCGGAATCGGTATGACCCATAACGTAGGTGGTTCGGGCGGTACTGCTGTGGTACATATATTTTCGAGGGACAGGTGATGTAAAATGACAGTTTCAAGGTTCTGGAGAAAGATCCCGCACAGGTACAATCTCATAGGCACACACTGCACTACTTGTGGAGATTATTATTTCCCGCCCAGGCAGATGTGTCCCACCTGCCGCAGGGATGGGAAGATCGAGAATTACCAGTTCGAAGGCAAAGGTGAGGTTATCACTTATACAATAATCCATACGGCAGCTAAGGGCTATGCCAACCAGGTCCCGTATAACCTGGCAATAATTAAACTGGATGAGGGTCCCAGCCTGACCGGTCAGGTAATATGCGAACCCGGAGAATTAGAGATTGGTACCAGGGTACGTCCGGTGTTCAGGAAACTGGGTGAAGAAAGTGAAAAGGGTATGATCTATTACGGTACCAAGTTCGTTCCAGAATAACAGGCTATTTCATCATTCCAAGGAAATAGCAATGTATTCTCAGGTCATCAGTAAGTTCCGGATGGAATGCCAGCCCTAAAATATTTCCCTGTCTGGCTGCCACTATCTTATCGTTAAAACGTGCAAGCACTTCTACATCCGGTCCCACCCTGGTTATCACAGGGGCGCGGATGAATACCACATTATATGGTGAATCCAGCATCGATATCTCAAGCGGTATTTCAAAGGATTCCCTCTGGCTACCGAAAGCATTACGGTCCACACTGATATCCATTAAACCCAGTAGCTGCTGCCCAGTCCGCATAACCTGCCTGCCGCCATCCTTTGCCAGCAGTACCAGGCCGGCACAGGTACCCATTATAGGTTTACCTGCGGCGGCGGCTTCCTTTATCTCCACATCTATGCCCTCACGGGCCATGAGCCGTCCAAGTGTGGTACTTTCGCCGCCAGGCAGGATAATAGCGTCACATGTAGGTATGGTTCCGCTGTGGCGTACAGGCAGCACTTCTCCACTAATGCCCATATCTTCCATTGCATTTTCAGCAGATTCAATGTGTTCTTCTACATTTCCCTGTATCGCAATTACTGCAATTTTCATAGTATCTTATTTGAGCCTGAGACTTTTTAATATATTCTGAATTTGCCATATGTATCTATATATATAGTTTGCGAAATACTTATGCATTGACCAGGTAAAAATAAAAAATCTCTAGTGAATACTGCAAACACTCCACTATTGTGCATAATGGCCTACAATAAAATAAATTCAAGCAACCACCATGGATTAAAATATAAAGTTCTAAATCATATTCTGAAAATCCAATCTCAACCTGTGTGAAAAACATGACATGGAGATTCATCGACACCGGCATGACAGACGGCTACTACAGCGCAGCCCTGTTCGAATCGATCGCAAAACACGTTGGAAACGGTGAGGTTGACGATACTATCTTCTTCTGGCGCGCTAAAACACCTACCGTTTACCTTGGATACCATCAGTACGTGGAAGATGAGATACACGAGGACTACTGCGCAGCCAACGGTATCCAGGTGGTACGGCGAGTGCTTGGCGGAGGGTGTGGGTTCTGTGATGAGGACCAGATCCTGTTCTCCATTATTGCCAGCGAGGGCGGCGGCACGGTTCCCACAGACATCCAGGGCGCATATTCACGCATCCTTGGCGGGCTTATAAACACGCTCAGGATGCTCGGGTTTGACGGCAAGCTCGAACCCACGCGCAATGCAGTGTATTCACAAGGGCGTAAGATATCAGGGAATGCACAGGGGAGGTTTGACGGTGCGGTGCTGGTAAATGGCAGTTTACTGCTGGATTTTGGTTTTGACGAGATGGACAGGGTGCTTAAGAACCCCACAAAGAACCTGGCAGAGGGTGTGCAGCGCGCACGGGACGGGATGATCACGCTCTCTGAGCTTCTGGATGGCGCGGGTTATGATATCGATCATGTGAAAGGGGCATTGAAATGCGGATTTGAGGATGCGCTGGGAGTAGAGGCGCGGTGCAGTGTGCTGACGGGGGAGGAGATCGAACTGGCCCAGCGTTTGAATGAGAAGCACTTGAGCAGGGACTGGGTCTACAGGATGGATGATAAAAGGCGGAGGCGGCGGGTTCGGGAACGGTAGAAATGGGTAGACCGGGGGCGGGCAGTATATTTTCTAAAACATTTCATAAGTTATATTATTAAAGATGATCAAAGGTAGAAGTAGCAGGGTGCTCAGGGAGGAGGTTCCCTAATTGAAGATAAGCCCGTAACAGTCAAATATCCTGATGAATTCATGGAAGTTGAATAAGAATAAGTAAATGAATTCTGGAATAAAATCAAACTAAAACTGCATCTAAAAAACAGCGGATACTCAACCTCAATAGGCATTTTTCAGCCCTGTTCTGCATTCACTTAAAGGGCAGTACTTCAAGGCTCTTTCGATAAACATCGCCACATTTTATACATCAAACCCTACACAACCCAAATGTGTGCACAAAAGTATTATTGCAGACGAATCTTATAGTAAAGATTAAAGAGGCAAGATTATGGCACAAGAAAGTGTAGAATTATTAATACCTTTCGAATCATTAGTTAAATCTATTACAAAATTACGTATGAAGGACAAATTCCGGCTTTGGGAGCTGCTGGATGAACAGATGGCACATGCTGAGGAAAAGACATGGGAAGAAGACCCAATTGTGCAAGCTGAGATTCAAGAAGCTCGCAATGCGTATCAGGTAGGAGACTATGTGACTATCGATGAATACATCGCTCAGCGGATAGGAAAAACTGATGAACTACCGGGTTGTAATCCCAAAACCAGTACAGAAGCAACTAGATGACCTACCTGATGCTGTCTATAACAGAATCATTAAGAAGATAAAGATGTTAGAGGAACATCCACGTCCGCGTGGGTGTATCAAACTGAAAGGATATGAGAATGAGTACCGTATCCGGATTGGCAACTACCGAATACGTTATGAAGTTTGTGACCAAGAATTTATCCTAATATTACTTCACTGCAAGCATCGTAAGAGTGTGTATAAAGAATGATTTATTAGATTCCATTTGAACCCACCTATCCCATGGTTAATAATCGATTTCTGACGAAATATGATTCGAGATGGCAGTCGAATCGTAAGAACAGCGACATCATCCGGATATGAGCAGCTTAAACCCTGACCTACTCGACCTCGCTGTCTGCGAGCGGATGCGCAAATCCAAAGATCAGTCCCTTGAAAAGTAAGGCAGGAAACTCAACATTTTCATCACATCGAAAAACTTTCCTTCCATATCACTCACTGGCAGCAAGTGTCAGTTGAACTGCTAACACTGCGGCGGCATGGTTCCCACAGACATCCAGGGCGCATATTCACGCATCCTTGGCGGGCTTGTAAACACACTCAGGATGCTCAGGTTTGACGGCAAGCTCGAACCAACGCGCAATGCAGTGCATTCACAAGGACGCAAGATATCTAGGAGTGCACAGGGGAGGTTTGACGGTGCGGTGCTGGTAAATGGCAGTTTCCTGCTGGATTTTGGTTTTGACGAGATGGACAGGGTGCTTAAGAACCCCACAAAGAACCTGGCAGAGGGTGTAGAGCGCGCACGGGATGGGATGATCACGCTCCCTGAGCTTTTGGATGGTGCTGGTTATGATATTGATCATGTGAAATGGGCATTGAAATGCGGATTTGAGGATGCGCTTGGGGTAGAGGCGCGGCGCAGTGTGCTGACGGGGGAGGAGATCGAACTGGCGCAGCGTTTGAGTGAAAAGCACAGGAGCAGGGACTGGATCTACCGGATGGATGATAAGAGGCGGAGGCGGGTGGCCCGGGAGCGGGTATCATGTTCTCTAAAACTATACGCACGATGTGAAGCATGATAAGGGATTTAAATGTAGACTCTAATAGAGAATAACATGCATTTTAAAGTCGTCCTCGAAGAAGATGAAGAGGTAGGAGGATATATGGTAAGCTGTACCGGTCTTCCTGGTTGCTTTTCTCAAGGGGATATAACAGAAGAAGTACTTGAAAACATAAAAGAGGCAATACAGGCTTGTCTGGAATCTTTGGGCGAAGATGAAATTAAGTCATATTTAACTAAGCCAGACTTGTCAGGTTGTTCTTAGAAAGGAAAGGTCTTAGCTTAGATAATTTTGCGCCTGAATTTGAAAATTACATTTAATCAGGAATACAACATGAACCAGGGCACTAACAGGGCAAACATAAAACAAGGACTAAGCGTAGGCATTGTTTTAAAACAGGACCAGAGAAGTGGGAAAATAACCAAGGGCATTGTAAAAAGAATCCTGACAAAATCCTCACACCACCCACATGGAATTAAAGTTCAGTTAGAAAACGGCCAGGTTGGAAGGGTCAAAGAAATTTACTCAAAATAGCCACATGCAGGCCCTGTACAACGTACGGGGTATACCGTGCTGTGACTTAGAAAGGTGGTAATAAAAGCATGAAAGAGAAGAATCGTCCAAATGTATGTATATACGCAGTACTGTAGATATACTACCAAAATGGAAGGATATGCGAAGTATTGCAGATATGCCTAAGTCATATGAAATTCCGAACCCTGCTTTTAGAATCAAGTATAAGCTTTTTAAAAACATTTCGTGTTAAAAAGAAATAGAGAAGGAGGCGAGAAGATGAAAGAGAGAAAAGAATTACTTGCCTATTGTGGGGTTTATTGTGGCGATTGTTTAGGTTATACAGGTGTTATTGCCGATGCAGCAAAGAACTTCATGGTGGTACTGGAGGAATATAAATTTGATCGGAGTGCAAAATGTATATTCCCTGAACAGCTTAAAGATTATGACAAATTTTCTGAGATGCTTGGGTTTATGACTGGCTTAAAATGCCCGATGGTTTGCAGGGAAAGGGAAGATAGTGGCATAGACTGCAAGGTTAGGAAATGCTGTATAGATAGAGGTTTTTATGCTTGCTATGAATGCAATGATCTTGAGATTTGTGATAAACTTAAATCACAAATAGAGGGACTTCATTATGATGCATCTGTGAAGAATTTGAAAGCTATCAAAGAAATGGGGCTTGAAGCCTGGATAACCAAGGGTAAACGACATTGTTACTGGAGTGAGGGAGATGATTGCCTATAATTTGAGCAGGATTCGGAACTCTGTGGTTGCTTCGCAACCCTTGCCCTGCGGGTCATATAACAGCGGATAAAAGGCTTCGTTACGCTTCGCCCAAATTCGCCTATCGACGAACTTTTTTTATACGCAAAACGTTATCTGCAAAAACGCTTGAAATAAACGTAAAGGATGTACGAAAGAAAAGTATCCCCACCAAATTGATTGGTAAACGGGGTATTATCTAAAAATCAGCGATTTGCTGTTACAAATGTGTACAAATATTGTTGTAAATCATATAATAAGTGTTAATTTAAATATTGAAAGTATTAGAAAGTAATACCAAGCCGATGACGGGCAATCTTTAGGAATTAAAGCAGGTCATGACACGGGATTTAGGTAAATTGAAGCCCGCATACGTTTTACCCTCTGATTTGGAGTAAATACTTATTTCTTCATCTTTCGTATAGCGAACTCACATGCCTTTGACAATGGATCATAGGTCTCAGACACAGCAGGACAGTACGCAAATTCCGCACTATAGAGGTCATGCAGGTCCATATTACCTTTAATTGCAAGCGATATCAAATTCACCCTCGATGCAGCACCTTCTTCACCTACTGCCTGACCGCCTATGATCCTTCCGGTTCTGGCATCTGCCAGGACCTTGACTGTGATTTCCTTTGCACCCGGATACCACTCCGGTCTGGTTAAGCCGCTTGCCTTTCCGGCAACAACCTCGTATCCTGCGGATTTTGCAAAGAACTGGTTAAAACCTGTTGCTGCAATTTCCATCGAACCAATAACTGAAACAAAGGTCGTAAGAGACCCATCGTACGTCTCATATCCGCCAGCCGCATTCGCTCCTGCCGCAATCCCCTGGCGGTATGCAGTTGTTGCAAGCTGTGACATCCATGGCTTGTGGTTTATCGGGCTTACGGTCTCTACACAATCACCTGCTGCGTATACTCCAGCAATGCTTGTCTCCATTTTTGCATTCGTCTTAATACCCCAGTTTCCAGGTTCGCACCCCGCATCCTTTGCCAGGTCCCAGCTGGCACGCACACCGGATGCCATGATAACCATATCAGCAGGGATGCTTTTGCCATTTACGGTTACAGATGTTACCCCATCATCACCGGAAACTTTCTCAACTGTAGCATTCATCATGAGTTTGATGCCGGATTTCTTTAGTGATCTTTCAAGGACTTTTGCAATATCAGGGTCGATCGCTCGCGGGAATGCATGGGACAGCATCTCTACAATGGTCACATCAATATTATGTGCTGCAATTGCGGCTGCAGTTTCAAGACCGATCGCACCCGCGCCGACTACAACAGCACAGGATGTGTCTTTTGAGTAATCAACGATCTGTTTTGCATTTTCTGGGTTGCTTACCACAAAGACTCCCCTGTTCATTAGTTCATGGGCACCGGGGATCGGAGGTACGAATGGAAAACATCCTGTTGCGATTATTACCGAGTCGTAGGGAATGCTTTTTGCCTCGTCGGTTTCCAGATCCACAGCAGTTACGACATTGTTACCGGGATCGATGGACACTGCCCTGTGCTTCAGGAGTTTGACCATGTTCATTTTTTCCAGCGGAAGGCTGTGTATGAGTTCATCGAACTCATCGATTACACCCTCCATCACAAAAGGCAGCCCGCACGGTGAGAACATGTCGTACTCCTTCTGGTCGATGATCGTTATCTGCGCATCGGGATTTACCTTTTTTGCGGTTTTTGCGGCGATAAAGCCGCTTGCGCCAAGACCGATGATCACGATTTTAGTGGCTTTCATGTGAGTGTATTTCTCCTTTATTCCAACTTGCAAATTTGCTTAGAATTTTATCAGGAAGATATATTATAATTTTGTGTAACAAAGTGTCTTTGGTTTGATAGTCTTTGTTAGTCCCGCCTATGTATTATAGATAACCTGTCAGCACATTACAGTATGGTAAATCTTAAAATTATGATCGAAATAAACCTCTACAAAAATGAAAGATCAGTTTATGGAAAGCAGCTGAAAAAACAGGACCTGAGATAGAAGAATTCAAGAAATTCTGTTTATAAGTGAACTGTAAAAAGTTCACTATTCCATCAAATTGAACTGTTTACAGTAACACTTTTAAATACCATAGTCCATTTATACTTCATGAAACAAGACATAATGCGAATCCTTGCAGACTGGAACGTGTGGTGGGAAATAAAAGAGGTACCTGGAAACCTGCTTGGAAGGCCGCGGAAAAAATCAACCGAGCTTATTGACCTCCTGAAATTAAGGGAGATAAAAATAGTCACAGGTGTGCGCAGAAGCGGAAAATCAACCCTGCTTTACCAGGTCATTGAGCATCTTCTGAAAAGTGGCATAGCAGCAGAGAATATTCTTCTCATAAATTTCGAGGATGCTGCACTTGCACACTATTCTCCTGAAGAGATATACGAAAGTTATCTTAGCGAGCTTAACCCTGCGTTTGACAATTTTGTCTTTATTGATGAGGTTCAGAGAAAAAAAGACTGGGAGATGTGGGTCAGGAAAAAATATGACCTGAAACACATTAAGAATTTTTATATTACCGGCTCATCTGCCTCCCTGTTAAATAAAGAATACTCCACCTTGCTCACTGGAAGAAACTTATCAGTGGATATTTTTCCCTTAAGTTTCAGGGAGTTTCTGCTTTTTTCAGACATACAGATAAACAGCATAGAAATAATAAGCACACAGACACGATCAAAAGTGCTTTTCAGCCTGAAAAAGTATCTTGAGTGGGGCGGCTTTCCCGAAGTGTTTTTTGTTGATGATAACTATAAACGCCACCTTTTAAACCAGTACTTTGAGGATATTATTTATAAGGACATCGTGGACAGGTATGGCACAAACCCTGGAAAAACAAAGGAACTTGCAGTTTATCTTCTTACAAATATAGCCAATCTTTTCAGCATGAGAAAAACAAGAAATGCTCTCGGCTTTGGGCTTGAGACTATATCAGAATACATTGCATACATGACTGAAGCATATCTTCTATATGCGGTACCCATATACTCTCCTTCGCTAAATGTCCAATCTGTGAATCCTAAAAAGATATACTGCATCGATACAGGTCTGCGAAATGCTGTGTCGTTCAAGTTTTCAGAGGATAGGGGACGCCTTGCAGAAAATGCTGTGTTTGTGGAATTGAAGAGACGCAAAAAGGAAGTGTATTACTGGAAAAGCGATGCAGGAGAAGTGGATTTCATCGCAAAAGATGGACTGCAACCAGAAGAAGCTATCCAGGTATGCTGGAACCTTGAAGAAGAGCGCACAAGAAAGAGGGAGGTCAAAGCATTATACAGCGCAATGGAGATCTTTAATTTAGAGAGGGGTATCATAATAACCGAAGATATGGAAGATGTAGAGGAAGAAGACGGTAAAACAATATTTTTTGTACCGTTATGGAAATGGTTTTTAAAATTTGAAGAATATTGAACTCCATCCGGATATCTTTCAAGAATCCAATGTATACAATCACTCTTCAGACTGTGTTTTTTTCCCCTCATTTGATCATCCGGACAATTAATTACCGAAGCCTGTAAACAAAACCCTGCACCCCAATTTCCCCTTTTGTCATTCAAAACCTCCACACCTTTTATCCATAACTCCAGGAGATTTTTTATTTTCTTCTGGTCTTTTGAACTATAATGAACCGCAAATGAACGCAGATTTCGCATGCAGTATCCGCGTTTATCTGCGTTCATCTGCGGTTAATAGAACTGATTAATAAGTGTAATCAGAAAATAATAAAAAGTCTCGAATTCCATAGAGTAAATATTATGTAAGGTGTTTTAAAATTATCTAATTACACACGATTACATGGGATGCGTTTTACAATGACTAATGAACAGATCATCGAATCAGGGCTACATGAACTTGCGCAAATCGATCCAACGACCGATCGAACTGAAAAATGGAAAAGTCAGCTCATGGATTATCAATTCAATTATGAATACACAGATGATATTTACATATGGCTTACGAATGTACTGGCATTGAGGGCTGTGAACTATGGTAATTTTGGCATTGGATGTGTTTTGATAGATAGGAGTGGAAATGTGGTTGTTCATGGTCACAACGAAATTTTCAATCCATATTTTCGTAGTGATCGACATGCTGAAATGGTGGTTATGGATAAGTTTGAAGACACTCACCAAGATCTCACTGAACTGGAAGGCTACACACTGTATACGTCCCTAGAACCTTGTCCCATGTGTTTGGTACGGCTAATAAGTTCAATCGTCAACAAAGTTTTGTATGCTGCGCCTGATATGTCGGGTGGCATGGTTCAGAAAATGAAAGGCTTACCTCCATTTTGGATCGAGTTAGGCGAGGGAAAGGTTTTTACTCAAGCTAAGTGTTCCCAAGAACTGATCAAAAGTGCTAATGATATCTTCCTTCTCAATGCCCGCGAACTCTACGAAAAACTTAAAAATATGTGAAAATATATATGATAATAATTCCAAAATGAAAAAATGAACCAGTAGAAACCCTACTGGTTCAATATAGCTTCTGCCTCTTCCCTGTATGCATCCATCACGTACGGAATGCCTGAGACTTTCGCATCCTCCTCGGTCAGGCACATCACGTCTTTCTTTGATGTGGTAGACAGGTCAAAGTTCCTGCTGCCAGCCATCAACTGCTGCAGTCCGGTCCTTGTCTTCTGGCAGTAACTGCAAATACCCAGGGCTCCCAGCGGTATGTTCTTCACATCGCTGCCGAACCTGTTAACAAGTTCCTCATAATGCACAAATATCTCCTCGACCCTGCGCCCGTACTGGGATTCCGTTTTGGGCAGTTCGTCCTTATCTATCCATTTGGCGATGTTCTTACCCACCCTGCCCGGTATCATCAATCCACGACCCATACATACCGCTTTCAAATCAGGTGCACCCATTGCAATGGCCTTGGCGTTACCGAAAGTATTGGTGGCGCTCAGGCGCTCAGGTGGGCTTTGAAACATGATATTATAATAGGTTCCCGGAAATCTGAATAAGCCGAATTAACATCCGATGAATATAAAAAGTGCAAAGCATTAATTTACACAACCCTTTTAACCCTTTCCTCCCATGCTAAGCACCTAGTATGAAAGCAATACTAGGATTAGAAGACGGCACAGTTGTGAAGGGCATTGGATTTGGTTCCGCCGGAGCTACTGTTTGCGGTGAACTGGTTTTTTCAACACAATATACCGGATACGAAGAGGCACTCACCGATCCTTCATACGCCGGCCAGATACTGATGTTCACCTACCCCCTGATCGGCAATTACGGCGTAAGCGGCAAGACCTTCCAGTCAGACGGCATGAAAGCAGAGGCCCTGGTGGTCAGGGAGGCATGCGACCATCCATCCCACCACCTGTCCGGACGCTCCATTTTTGATTTTGCAAAAGAAGAAGACCGGCCCGGAATCGCAGGTGTCGATACCAGGATGCTGACCATCAAGACCAGGGATACCGGCGCCATGAGGGCATGCCTGCTCACAGATAGTGACGATGGCGAAAAAGCCGTGCGCCTGGCAAGGCAGCACCCTAAGATATCAGACCGGCACGACCTGATAGACCGGGTGACCTGCCCTACCCCCTACCACATCGAAGCAACCGGCAAGGACAAGCCACATTTCGTTGTCATCGATCTTGGCATAAAGACCAACATTGTAAAGAGCCTGCAGCAGCGTGGTGTGGGTATAACCGTAGTACCTGCAAGTACTCCACCTGACTATATTACCGAACAAAAACCAGATGCCATATTCGTATCAAACGGTCCCGGCGACCCGGAAAAGGCAGGCACTGCCATTGATGTTGTAAAACACATGATGGGAGAAGTCCCCATCTATGGCATCTGCTTTGGCAACCAGATCATATCCCTTGCACTCGGAGCCAGCACCTATAAGTTAAAGTTCGGGCACAGGGGTGCCAACCAGCCTGTAAAAGACCTGGAAACAGGCAACGTGTACATCACCTCCCAGAACCACGGATTTGCAGTGGATGCCAGTTCCCTGGATGTGGCCAAGGCTCATATCACCCACCTGAACATAAACGATAATACCGTGGAAGGTATCGCCCACGACTACCTGGACATCATGAGCGTACAATTCCATCCCGAGGCCAGCCCCGGTCCCTGGGATACTGAAAAATGGTTCTTTGATACAATCGTAAAAAAGGTGATGAAATAATGCCACGTAATCCTGGTATTAAAAAAGTACTGCTGATAGGCAGCGGTCCTATCATGATAGGCCAGGCAGCAGAGTTTGATTTTAGCGGCAGCCAGGCATGCCAGTCATTGAGGGAAGAAGGTGTGAGCGTGGTACTCATTAACTCCAACCCTGCCACTATCATGACCGACCCCGAAATGGCAGATGTGGTATATATTGAACCTATCAAACCAGAAATAGTGGAACGTATTATCAAGAAGGAGCGGCCCGACGGAGTGATCGCGGGACTGGGCGGGCAGACCGGGCTGAACATCGTAAGTGAACTGGCCGAAATGGGCGTACTTGAAAAATACAATGTCAAACTTTACGGCACACCATTAAAAGCCATACAAGATACCGAGGACAGGGACCTGTTCAAACAGGCCATGCAGCGCATCGGTGAGCCTGTACCCCACAGCAAGGCCGTGAACACTATCGAAGATGCTGTCGCAATGATCGAAGAACTGGGCCTGCCTCTTGTCATCAGGCCGGCCTATACCCTGGGTGGGGCTGGCAGTGGAATTGCCAGGACAAAGGAAGAACTCATCTCAATTACTGAACTGGGCCTGAAACGCAGCCGTATCACCCAGGTGCTTATTGAGGAGGGCATTCTGGGCTGGAAAGAGTTTGAGTACGAGGTGATGCGTGATGCCAATGATACCTGTATTGTGATATGTAACATGGAGAATATCGATCCCATGGGTATCCACACAGGGGAGAGCATAGTGGTCACTCCCAGCCAGACCCTTTCAGACCGGGACCATCAGATGCTGCGCAGTGCCAGTATCAATATCATAAGGAGCTTATGTATCGAAGGCGGGTGTAATATCCAGTTTGCAGTTAAGGACGGTGAATACAGGATCGTGGAAGTCAACCCCAGGGTGAGCCGATCCTCTGCACTGGCCAGTAAAGCTACCGGGTACCCTATAGCCAGGGTGACCGCCAAGATCGCCATCGGCATGACCCTGGACGAGATACCGAATGATGTTACCAAAAAGACGCCTGCGTCCTTCGAGCCTACTGTGGACTATACCGTGGTCAAGATACCCAGGTGGCCTTTTGACAAATTCGTGAGTGCAGATAAGACCCTGACCACTGCTATGAAGAGCACAGGTGAGGTCATGGCTATCGGGCGCACAATTGAAGAAGCAATGAAAAAGGCTATCCGCAGCCTGGACGTGGATATGTATTTCGGGTTCAGGGAGTGGGACCGTGAAGAGGTAATTGACCTGCTGAAGACCCCTACCCATGAGCGGTTATTTGGCATTTACCATTGCCTGAGGACCGGATTTTCAATTGATGAGATATCAGGCATCACATCTATCGATTCCTTCTTCCTGGAAAAGATACAAAATATTATACAAATGGAAGATACCCTGCGCTCAGGATTGACCAGGGAAACCCTGTTCTGTGCCAAGCGAATGGGATTCACGGATGAAGAGATCGGCAAACTAACAGGCAGGACAAGGGAAGATATCAATGATATGCGCAGGCAGATGGGGATCACTACCACCTACAAGATGGTGGATACCTGCGCTGCCGAGTTCGCTGCCGAGACCCCGTATTATTATTCATGCTATGAAGAGATGTGCGAGAACGAACCCACTGATGGCAAAAAGGTGCTGATACTGGGTGCGGGCCCTATCCGCATAGGGCAGGGCATTGAGTTCGACTACTGCACCGTACATGCGGTGAGTGCACTGCGGGAAGAGGGGATTGAGACCCATATCATCAATAATAATCCCGAGACCGTGTCTACAGATTATGATACTTCGGATAAACTGTTCTTTGAGCCACTGACCCTTGAGGATGTGATGAACGTTATCGAGCGGGAAAGACCCTGGGGCGTGATGGTACAGTTCGGCGGCCAGACCTCTGTGAACCTGGCATTACCTTTGCAGCGGGAACTGCAGCGCAGGTCTGACCTGGATACTGTTATACTGGGCACTACTCCGGAAGATATGGATATTGCAGAGGACAGGGAGCGGTTCAATAAGATGCTGCAGGGTATGGGCATTCCACAGCCAGAGGCGGGTTATGCCACCTCGGAAGCCGGGGCCAGGGAAGTGGCAGCCGGGATCGGGTACCCTGTGCTGGTTCGCCCCTCCTATGTACTGGGCGGACGTGCCATGGAGATAGTATATGACGAGAACGACCTGAACCGGTACATGAATGAGGCAGTGCGGGTCTCGCCCGAGCGTCCAGTACTCATCGACAATTTCCTTGAGGGTGCCATTGAGATCGATGTGGATGCCATATGCGATGGCGAGGATGTGCTTATCGGTGCAATCATGGAGCATATCGAGGAGGCTGGGATACACAGCGGTGATTCGGCCTGCGTGATACCGCCCCAGTCACTAGGGCAGTATGTGCTGGATACGGTCAGGGACTATGTGAAGCGCATTGCTTTGGCACTCAGGGTGAAGGGTATCCTTAACATCCAGATGGCATACAAGGATCGGGTGGTCTATGTGCTGGAGGCGAACCCAAGGAGCAGTCGTACCATTCCATTCGTATCAAAGGCTGTGGGCCTGCCGCTGGCAAAGATAGCGGCCAGGGCTATGATAGGGATAACGTTAAAGGAGCAGGGATACCTGCAGGAACCCAGGCCCGGACATGTTTCAGTGAAGGAAGTCCTCCTGCCATTTGATAAACTCCCTGGAGCGGACCCGCTCCTTAGTCCTGAGATGCGCAGTACAGGCGAGGTAATGGGTGTGGATTATAGTTACGGGCTGGCTTTTTTCAAGGCAGAACTGGCAGCAGATAATGCATTACCGCTGGAGGGTAAGGTGTTCATGTCAATCAGGGACGAGGATAAGCCGGTACTGGTGCAGATAGCAAGGAAGATTACTGATGCGGGACTGGAAATTATTGCTACCAGCGGTACGGTCCGGTACTTGTCAGGCAAGGGTTTCGATGTTACTGAAATTAAGAAGGTACACGACGGTAGTCCTAATGTTATTGACCTGATGCGTAAGGAGGATGTCGGCCTGGTCATCAATACACCCACAAGCAGGATGAGCTACAAGGACGGACGGGGGATACGGCGTGCTGCTGTGGATTATGCTGTACCTTATATTACTACTATACAGGCGGCAATGGCTGCTGCTGACGCTATTGAGGCCATGAGCAGGGGGGAATTGACAATAAAGAGTATTGGGGAGTACCATTTAGAGATGTGAAAACCTGAATGTGCTGGTGTTGTTGGGAAGGGCGGGAAAAGCGGTGTATGCTTTTACTGCGATAGAGGGAAATGTCCTGGCCTTTGAAGAGGTTAGCCAGCTTGACCTGGGCGGGAAGGTAACGGCCATAAAAAAGGCACAGCAGGAAGTCTTCAACAATAATCAAGTCACTGGATGAGCTACTGATGTTTCCTTATTGTAAAACATCAGTGAATTAACAGGTCAATTTAAAAAATTGTGGAAGGAATCCAATGATCCCTCCACTCAAATGTTATATGCTGTTTCACCATGACATGTCTTATCAAGCCCGATATTTTCCTCGCTTTCAGTCACCTTAAGTCCCATCGTCCTGTCAATCACAAATCCAATCATGATAGTACAAACACTTGCATAGATGATTGTGATAACCACCCCTTCAATCTGGAGTAATAACTGGTGTGAATTACCAAGCAAAAGACCTGTGGCTCCCACACTTGCAAATATGCCTGTTAAGAGCGCACCTGTAATCCCGCCAGCACCGTGAACCCCGAAGACATCAAGTGAATCATCATATCCCAGCTTACCTTTTAGCATCACGGCCCAATAGCACACAATTCCTGCAACAAGCCCGATCAGGAGTGCTGCCATCGGTGTGACAAAACCAGCAGCAGGGGTGATTGCAACAAGTCCTGCCAAAATTCCGGTTGCAAAACCCAGTGCAGTTGGTTTTTTGCTATGTGTCCATTCTGCTGCCATCCACGAAAGTCCTGCAGCTGCCGGTGCAATGAATGTTGTTATAAATGCAAGTCCTGCAACCTCATTAGCAGCCAGGGCTGACCCTGCATTGAACCCGAACCAGCCAAACCACAAAAGCCCTACACCAAGCAGTGTGAAAGTAACATTGTGCGGCTTAATTGCATCCAGGCCATATCCTTTCCTCTTGCCAAGGAAGACCAGGAGTGCAAGGGCTGAGATACCTGATGTTATATGGACAACCGTACCACCAGCGAAGTCAAGTGCTTCCCCTGTAAGGAATCCGCCACCCCATACCCAGTGACAGACAGGTGCATAGACGATA
>Ga0255420_10061_pt1 | contig 21337 bp, 22 predicted proteins | sample ANMaggSeSYBR02I3_FD_182630 | JGI IMG/M metagenome (GOLD analysis project Ga0255420, IMG submission 182630) | Sediment cell enrichment communities from methane seep in Santa Monica Basin, California, United Staets - ANME aggregate JGI... | ecosystem: Environmental > Aquatic > Marine > Cold seeps >...
TCGGTATCGGGAGAGTTTAAGAACAGACTCGAAAATAGGGGTGGTCTACTGTTATTGTTTTTATTTTAAACTGACGAAGATGGGTTATTAATACTGACAACATATATCACCTTATTTTTTAATGGGCAGTGTGATTGCCTCGAAGGCAATTTAGCATCCGTGATCAAAGTCACATTTGAGCTTTCGATGGCAATTCACTGGTTAGTTTTCTGACGGCTTCGAATAACCAAAATAAACAACCTATCCTGCCCAAAGAATAGTTGGAGTAATAACAAAAAAAGGTTATGCAAGCAGGCTGTCCCAAAAGTAAAAAATTCCCGAAAAACAACCCAGATTAAGCGTTTAAATTTGAAACTAAGGAATAAAATTTGCAAAATTGGGAGTTTTGGGACAGCCTGCAAGGGGTACTTTCATTTTTTGAGCATGTCATTCGAAGAATTTCATGTACGTTTTCTGGGACTATTCGAAAAACCGCAGAGAGCGCAGAGGGATGCTGAGAAAAACAACAACCCTTCGCGTCCTCTGCGTTTAATCTTTTTTGACTTGATCCACTCATCCGGAATAAATTAAAAAGTTTCAGGCTAATTATCCTATAATTTTATATAACTATAGAGAGAGTACTTCCAGGTCATGAATAAAAGGTATTTGATCCCGGCTGTCTTATTGATGCTCATATTATTACCCTGTGTATCCTGTGATATCGGTCCCAAACCTTCAATGAAGTTCAACCTGTTCTATGAGACACAGGGTGTGCCCGAACTCATTGACGGACAGCATATTGAATGTGGTGATGCCGGATGCCTTGATGCAAGACCACTGGAGAGGCTGGGTCCCCAGGGTTTTGATTGTACACAGTATGAATGTAATTCCATTGCCTACGGGTATAGTAAATATCACAGGCTGGTTATCAATTTCTCAGACCAACAGCGGCAGAGTAATATTTTTAAAAGTAGTTCATACAATTCAGAATTTAACGTGAGGGTTACAGACACCGATCTGGTTGTGGAGGAGGTACCTCCCTTCAAGAGAATAACATCAGGTGATATTTTTATTTTTGTAATAGCCCTTGTGATTACGTTAATACTGGAATTGCTTGTGGCTTTTGTCTTTGTGTCAGTTAAGGAAGAGAAGCGAAGTATCTTAGTTGGTGTCCTGGTCGCAAATATGGTATCGCTCCCCATAGTCTGGCTGGTTTTCCCTTATCTGCCCTTACATTTCCTTCTGGTAATATTATTTTCAGAGATATTTGCAGTGCTGTTCGAAGGGTATTTCATTTATCTGTTCACAAAAAAGTCTTTGGCGCTGGTAATGTCACTGATATTGAGCCTGTTGATGAACCTATGTAGTTTTATTATAGGCGGGATTATTTTTATATTCCTTGTTTGCCACCATCAACCCACACAAAAGTAACCATCTTCCTGTCCTGCTTCAAGTCCTCGGGGTCGTCCTCAACACCCACATGTTGCACCCCGTACTCATCGTTCATTTCTGCCACAATAGTCTCAAAACTATTGATCTTAATCACTTTTCTCCGCAGATCTGCTGCTATTGGGTGTGCCGTCACAATGTTTGACTCGATTTAAACTGAAAAATTTATTGAAGGAAATGCTTTTATCAATAAAAGTAATAGATAAAAATAACAGTTAATACAAAAAATGGAATGAAAGCTATGCAGATAAAGGCAGTTATAATTGTAAGAGGTGAAGTACAGAGGGTAGGCTACAGGGACGTTGTTGAGCGGGCTGCACGTAAAATGAAGCTTACAGGCATCGTTGGGAATGTCAAGCCATATGATGTGAAGATTGTATGTGAAGGTAATAAAACAAGCATTGACTTTTTTATTAAGCTGATCGATATTAAGGAACACCCCATCGTGGTGGAGGAACTGGAGGTCAGTTTTGAGGACGCAACCGGAGATTTTGATTATTTTGAAATTACGCGCGGGGATATGACCGAAGAACTGGGTGAACGTCTCGATATAGCCAACGATAAAATGAAACAAATGATCGAAAAGCAGGATGTGATGATTGGAAAGCAGGGTGTGATGATCGAAAAGCAGGATGTGATGATTGGAAAGCAAGATGTGATGATTGGAAAGCAAGATGTGATGATCGAAAAGCAAGATGTGATGATTGATAAAATAGATGATAATACATCCATCCTGAAAGACTTCAAATCTGAAACAAACCGAAATTTCACACAACTTACAAATATAATGGCAAAACACGATGTTAATGCACAGGAGCGGATTGCTGCTCTTACAGCAGAGGTTTCTGATATTAAAGCGCGGCTTGTTAGAGTGGAATCAGCGCTTGTCTGAACTTCTTTTCATTTCAGATGAATATAAATATACAGCGTAGTCATTTTCGAAGTAAGCGTTCATGACATTTAAGGACACCCACAAGCATGAAAATGCTATTTTCACAGCAAAAAAATAAATTTTGGAATTATGACTCAAATTATTTCTATTAATCCCTGGACAGAACAGATCATTGGAGTGAACCAGGAATCAATGATTTCAGAAGTAGATGAAAAAATTGACAATGCAAAAAAAGCATTTGTGTCATGGAGGGGTCTATCCATCGATGAACGTATTCTTTTTTTAGAAAAAATATCCGGAAACCTTAAGAAAAATAAAGCCAGATTGGCTGACATGATATGCGAAGAAGTGGGAAAACCGGAAGCAAGTGCACAATGGGAGGTTAATGATGCAATCAATAGCATAACATACTATACAAACCAGATAAAATCTTTACATAAAATTGATATAAAAATTAACAAATATGGTTTAAAAGACACAAAAGCCTTCGTTGATTACACACCATACGGGGTAATTGGTTTAATTACTCCCTGGAATTATCCATGTTGTCTTTCTTTCTGGACAATTGTACCAGCTCTGTTAAGTGGAAATACTATTGTCTATAAACCATCTGAATATAGCTCCTTTGCTGGCAGGATAATTTTCGATATTATAGATGAAGTTCTCCCTCCAAATGTTTTTAATATCATACTAGGTAGCGAAAATATCGGCAAACATCTGGTAAGATCAGATATCGATAAATTATTTTTCACAGGAAGCGTTAAAGCAGGACATGATATTGTAAAAAATATTGGCATTAAACCATATTCATTAGAGCTTGGTGGCAAGGATGCATTCCTGGTTTGTAAAGACGCAGACATTGAAATGAGCACTGGTGCAGCCACATGGGGTGCATTCACCAACGCCGGCCAGGTTTGTACATCACTTGAAAGATGTTATGTGCACGAGGATATTTTAGATGAATTCTTGAATTTATTAACACATAAAGTTTCAAATTTGACAATTGGCGAAGATATTCAACCACTTATCAGTAATGAGCAGCTAAAGAAAGTTCAATCTCATCTGGACGATGCAAATGAAAAAGGTTGCAAAGTCCTGGCAGGTGGACAAAGAGCAGATATGAAAGGATATTTCTTTGAGCCTACTATATTAATTGATGTTGATCATTCGATGAAAATAATGAACGAAGAAACATTTGGACCAATTCTGCCAATAATGACATTTACGAATGAAGAAGAGGCTGTAGATCTTGCAAATGATTCAAAATATGGTCTATCTACATCCATCTGGACTAAGGATATAGCAAGAGGAATCGAATTGTGTAAAAAAATCAAGGTCGGGATGGCACTAATAAATGAAATTAATTTTGCATTCGACGGGGGAGATTATTGGGGCGGTATAAAAGAGAGTGGAAATAAATCATCAGAAAGCAAATTGATGCAATGCCTTATGGCAAAATCCTATATCGTGCATTCCGGGACAGAAAAAAGAAGTAGGTGGTACTGATATTATTCAAAAAACCCATACATCAACTTCCCCTTTTGTTAATGTTTCATCCTCCCCGATCACTACAAAACCATCCGCATACGCTATCGATGTGATCAGGCCGGATCCATTAAACGTGGGATATGCAACTCCTCCTGACAGTTTAACCGGAAGATAGCGACGCATCCCATATTCTGAAGTCACTTCCTCTGACAATCTTGCACTCCTTGTTTCCCTGGTAAACAAAAGATGTGCCATAGATCTCAGCATCGGAAGTAAAAATACATTAGCACAGACCAGACATGACGTTACATTTCCAGGCATACAGAGAATCGGTTTTTCATCTATTTTACCAGCGAGCATTGGCATACCAGGCCGCATCCTGAGACCGTGGAAGAGAATATCCCCCATCCCAAAAACCACCTGCGGCATAAGGTCTTTTTTCCCAACAGAAACACCTCCGGACGTAAGGATGATGTCATATTCAAGTGCTTCACCTAACTTCTTTTCTATATCCCCAAAATCATCGGATACTGTTCCAATAAAAAATGGTGAGCAACCCGATTGTTTCACAATCGCTGAAAGTGTTAATGAATTCACGTCATTGATCTGCTTTAGTTCATCACCAGTAGAAATAATAGCAACATTGGGTGTATCATAAACCCTTACGTTCCTGATACCCAGTGATGCGAGAATTCCAATATTTCGCTCATTCAGAAGACAGCCTTCCTCTAAAACTGTCGCTCCACGCTCAATATCACACCCTTTCCTGGAAATATTCAATTCCACTACGGATTCACAAACTTTAATTCTAATTCCAACTTCATCACTGCATTCTTCTGTGTCTTCAACCGGAATAACAAGATTTGTACCCACCGGGATCTTCGCACCTGTTGCGACCCAGCAACACTCACCACTTTTGATGATCACCTCCCGTTCATCTCCGGCAAGCGTCTCTCCGATCAATTTGAATGTTCTTTGATAGGGATTTCGATCCATGATCGCATACCCATCTTTCTCTGCCCGATCATAAGGCGGAACCAGAACACCAGAAACAATATCCTCTGCCAGGACACGTCCGAATGAATCTTTGGTTTCCACATAAGTTTTTCGATTAAAAGTGAATCCACCCAGTATTTTCTTTGCATCGTCTACTGGTGTTAGGAAATTAAATGAATTCACCAAATCACTCAAATTCCCTTCCCCTTCCCCTTCCCTTTCCCATTTCAAGTTCATTTCCTCTTTTAAGTTCCCTGCATCATGTGGTTTCACTGCGTTTTTCTTCTGGTATATTTCAATCAAGATAATCTCCTCCCGAAAACAACGTCCCAATCTCCTCCCCTTCAACGATCCTCCTGATCACATCAACTTCTTTCCCGTTTGCGATCACAACATCACAACCTGCTTCCATACAGGTCCTGGCAGTAGCGATCTTTGTCCTCATTCCTCCAACAGCAAGTTTGGATCCGGTTTGACCAGCCATTACCTCAATCTCCGGCGTTATCGCTGTAACTGTCCTGATCAACCTTGCACCATCGTTATCTCCCGGATCGCGGTCATATAATCCGTCAACATCGGTCAGGATGATCAGGAGATCCGCACCTGTATCAACAGAGACCATCGCTGAAAGACTATCATTATCACCAAACGTCTTACCTATCTCGTCTACAGCAACAACATCATTCTCATTGACGATCGGCGTGACACCCAACCTCAGGAGTTCGCGTATCCCGTTCCTTAAGTTCTCATGCTTCTTCTCATCATTGAAGTCGTCATAGGTAAGGAGGATCTGGGCAACGATCCCGCCGTAGTGTTCAAAGGCGCGATGATACACCTCCATAACCTTGCTCTGCCCGATCGCAGCACAAACCTGCCTCAAAACAATATCAGATGGTCGCCTGGTAAGCGAAAGTTCACTACACCCAAGCCCGATCGCACCCGATGTAACGACAATGAACTTCTTTCCCTGCCCCTTTAGTCCGGATATCTGCTCTGCAATGTTCTCGATCAATCCGTAGTTAAGCCCCCTCCCCTCGCTGGCAAGCGTGTTCGTCCCGATCTTAACAACAATCCGGTCCGTTCTGAGTGACCTCATATCTCACACCAGCCGTCGATGGGTGAACTGCTTCCTTCCATCGACGTAATCACCGACGATCTGCCCGTTCCCTATCAACCTGTACTTATAGATCGTAAGCCCTTCAAGTCCGACAGGTCCGCGCGAGTGGATCTTGCCGGTCGATATCCCGACCTCGGAACCAAGCCCATACCTGAACCCGTCCGCAAACCTCGTAGAACAGTTCCACATCACAGAAGAGGAATCGACCTCGTTTAAGAAGCGCTGCGCCGTTTTCTCACCAGATGTTACGATCGTATCGGTGTGGTGGCTGCCGTATTTGTTTATGTGATCGATGGCATCTCCGGTCGAGTCAACGACCTTTATTGAGAGGATGAGGTCGTTATACTCACATACCCAGTCGCTTTGGGATGCCTCGGCACACCTGATAACCGTCACCGTTCGCATATCCCCTCTCAACTCAACGCCCTGCTCATCGTATCTTGCCTTGACCGCAGGCAGGAACTTATCCGCAACCCCCTCATGAACAAGGAGGGTTTCCATTGCATTGCAGACCGCAGCATACTGGCACTTCGAATCGAATGCGATATCAACTGCCATATTGAGATCAGCATCTTTATCCACATAGACATGACAGATCCCTTCCGAATGCCCGAGTACAGGGATCTTCGTGTTCTCCTGTATGTACTTAACAAGCGCATTGGAACCTCTCGGGATCATGAGGTCAATGTAGCTGTCGAGTTTCAGCATCTCACGCACGTCCTCTCTCGTCTCGACAAGCTGGATCGAATCCTTAAATATCTCGTCCACTTCAACTGCATCTTTGATCAGGTTAAAAAGGATCCTGTTGCTATTGTGTGCCTCAGAACCTCCTTTCAGTACGACCGCATTCCCTGACTTGATGCAGAGTGTAGATATCTGGACAAGCGCATCAGGTCTGGACTCAAAGATCACGCCGATAAGACCGATCGGAGTGGACACCTTATAAAGCGTGAGCGAACTATCAAGTTCGGTCGAGGAAAGTATTTTTCCAACTGGATCTTTAAGTCCGGTAACTGACCTTACACCTTCGATCATCTCGTCAATCTTTTTGTTATCAAGTTCAAGCCTTTTTATAAGTTCATATGCCAGGCCTTCCTTTTGAGCCTCCTTGATGTCCTTTGCATTCTGCTTAAGAATCTCATCCCTTTTTTCATCCAGATTATTAGCCACACGTTCAAGTGCGCTGTTCTTTGCCAAAGTTGAAGCAGATGTAATTTTCAGTGCAGCACCTCTGGCCTGTTTTACCTGCTCTTTTACTGTCATCTTTGTTCCTCCGGTCCAACCGATTATAATATCCACTGGTCATCGGTTAAGGAGTTTGACAGAGTCGGTATGTATTATTTTCCAAAAGACCAATGATTTCATACGATTCTCCAATTTAATTTAAATCGAACACGTATGACACTGATTTGACGGATTTTCACGGATTAATTTATTTATTATCCGTGCATATCCGTGTCATCCGTGCAGTCCGTGTTCCATTATAATATTACTCTTAACCGATGACACATGTTATGATATCAAATGTACTGAGCATGCTTTAAATGTCAATACAACATCATTCCCAATCTTTAATTCCATATTATGCTCTGCCAGTCTTGTTATATCAACAGAGAACGAAGAGCCGCAAACATCGACTACGATCCTCATCAAAACACCGTTTGGGAATATGGAGACGATCTTGCCCATGATCTCATTCCTTGCACTCATCTTCTGGTTGGATTTCATCAGGATGATCTCCTCCGGCCTGATACATGCCTTCACATGTGTTCCTTCATCCAGAGGCATGAAAACCGCAGTCAGGTCAAAGTTTTCTGTTGTTATGTTCATCACGCCTTCATTTTCATCCAATGAGACGATTTTTCCATTAAAAATGTTCTTCATACCAATAAACCTCGCCACGAATTCTTTATCCGGCTTATAAAATATCTTTTCCGGTGTTCCACTTTCCTCGATACTTCCTTTGTTCATGACTGCTATCCGGTCGCCAAGCATCATTGCTTCTGTCTGGTCATGCGTTACAAAAATGCTCGTGATGCCGATCTCTTTTTGAATACGTTTCATCTCGTATCTCAAGCGCTCACGAACGATTGCATCGAGGTTGCTCAGTGGTTCATCCATGAGAATGCATCTTGGTTCTGTGACGAGTGTCCTTGCAAGTGCGACTCTTTGCTGTTCTCCACCACTCAATTTCATCGGGTTTTTATTATCGAATCCGTCAAGACCAACGATCTCAAGCGCTCTTTTCACCTTTCCCCTGTTATCCATTCGTCTCGCTTTCAGACCGAATTCAACATTCTCATGGACATTCAGGTGTGGAAATAGCGCATTATTCTGGAATACGAAACCGATCTCCCTCTTTTCTGCCGGCAGACCGTTCATCAGCGTTCCATCCACATAGACATCCCCGCTATCCTCCTTCTCCAGTCCTGCAATTATTGAAAGTGCTGTCGTCTTTCCACAGCCAGATGCTCCGAGAAGGACAAACATCTCACCTTTTTTCACATGCAAATTCAATGATCTCAATACATCTTCATTTCCAAAAGACTTGCAGATATCATCCAGATGGATCATTGTACCTCCCATAAGATTTGAAGATAATAAGCATTATAAAAGCAAACCCCACCAGGAATAAAGACAGGGCAACCGACGCGCCGAGATTGCCGGACATAGCATGCATGTAAATACCGATCGTCATCGTCTCGGTCCTGTACGGGATGCATCCCGCTACCATAGCAGTCGCTCCGAACTCACCAAGCGCACGACTCCAGGTCATTACAACTCCCGATATAATCCCGTTGCGTGCTAGCGGGAGCGATATTTTCCTGAATGTATAGAATTCCGATGCTCCAAGTGTTCTCGCAGCATTTATTGTATCGGGATTGATCGACTCGAATGCAGTCCTTGTTGAGCGTATTAAAAAGGGTGATGCAACAAAGAGTTGTGCGATAATTATTCCCTTTATCGTGAACAGAACCTCGAAATGCCTGAATACTCCCTGGCCCCCGAATGCGATGAGGATTGCAAGACCACATACGAGTGGAGGAAATATTATTGGAATATCGATCAATGTATCAAGGATACTACTGCCCCTGAACTGTTTGGTTGCAAGGAAGTATGCAGTTGGGATCCCAAAGAAGAGTGCAAGAATAACAACGACAAATGAGGTCTCAAGGCTGATGAGGATGGATGATATAATTTCCGGCGATCTGATCTCATCTATAAACTCTGTAATTGATGTTGCGGTAAAGAGGCATGCGATTATGGATAGAATGAAACCAAAGAAGATAGCAGCGATCAGGGAGAATAATATATAAAAGGATGAACCGGAGTACATAGAACGTAACCGCTGCCTGAACAAAACATATTCTACCATGATCTTCTACCTTATCGTGAATAGCTTATTTTTCCATCACAAGAAACTCGATCGCATCCTCAAACTGCTTTACCCTGCCACCACCTTCTGCGATCTTTGCCATCATCCTCTTTTCATCCACTACTTTTACTCCGGCGATCATGTCTACACCATAATCAAACAAAACATCAGACATCGGTGTGCCCGGACCAAGAACAATGGTAAATCCCTGGCTTAATTCCAGTAATCGGTCGATCGACTTGTTTATGATTGCCGAACTTGTTATCACAACAATATCAGCCTTTGGAATGAAGTGTTCTGATGCGGTATCCGGCAGGTCCCCCTTTTTGGGCTGCTGCTCTATGACCCATAGTTCATCTGCACATTTACGCAGTTCATCAGCAACTGGAAAATGACCGACCATCGCTATTTTTTTCCCAATACCGTTCTCAAGCAGGAATTCGTTGACATTTAATTCTTTACCTCGCGGAGAGATCATCGAGTTGACTGCTGCAAGACCCAGACCCGCTTCTATCATGTTCCATGATCGTAAGTATTCTGCAAGTTCGGGTGCTGTTTTTTCGGTCAGTCTGCCAATATCCTGCACCATGGTATTATGAGGCGCACCAAAATTCTTTGCAACTCCACAGTTTTTGCTCAAAACGCCTATCCATGTATAACCTACATGAACATCCCGCACTTTTGTATCTGGCAGATCAGAGATCAGGTCATCTATCAGTTTCATATACATCACTCATTTGTTTCAGCATTTATAGTCAGGAACATAATATTCATTACTTATCATATGACCACTTTGCGTTCTTTGCGTACTTTGCGGTGATAAATAATAGTGGTGGGAAGACATTGTTTTCAAACATATTGCCACCGCAAAGAGCGCAAAGTTCGCAAAGAGTAAGTTTTATTTGTTTGGTTTTTAACTATACTCATCAGTTCCATCTACATCACTCCCTGACTTTCGTCTGGATATGGGGCAAAACCGTATTTCCCATATATCGCCTTGCCTTCATCAGATGTGACGAAATCAACAAAGTTTCGTGCATATTCTTTATTTTCAGAAAATGTCAGCACACCTATCGGAATTGTCTTTATGATGTTCTCATTTTCAGGTATCTCAACGAAATCCGTGTTATCCGGAGCAAAAAGCACGGATTCCCTCCATGTGATCGCAGCATCCACATCTCCTGTGGATACATAAACGATTAGTGCATTTACAGTGGCACCACGAGCGATGATATTGTCCTCCACAGCATCCTTGATCCCATTCTTTTCCAGTATATTATTTCCTACTTTACCGATCGCACAGGCCTTTGGATCTCCCATAGCAACTCTTACCCCAGGCTTAGTGAGATCTGCCAGACACGTTATATTCGCAGGATTTCCCTTCGGGACTGCTATTACAGGTACGTGGCAGGCTACTAACTTTTCGTAATCAATGAAACTCTTTTCCCTGGCAATATCTAAATAGTACATTGCCCCTGGCTGGTAGACATCTCCCATTTGCGCCAGTTCAACCTGGTTTAACAGGTGACCTGATCCGGCATAGTTGTAATTGATTGAAATGCCATATTTCTCTTTAAATAGTGATCCGATTTCATCCATTGGCTTTCTCATTCCGACACCACAATATACCATGAGGGATTGCGGTTTTTCTGCCGCGGGCTGTGTAAGTCCACTGGCAGTTTTGCTGGTTGTTGTGACATGTTCAGGCTCATCTGAGATGCATCCGGGTGCAATTGCACTGAACAACACGATCATTGTTATGATTATTTCTTTTTTTTCCATTATGTTCTAACCACATAACTCTTTATTAGTCAATTTCCGCATTCTGCGGTAGTATATTCGTGAAACCTGCTTTAATAGTTTTTGGGTTTGTATAAATACGTTATGTTTAAATAACATAACACAATCATTGCAAATGATAATTGATCAAATGGTCGTAATTGGAATACAGTATCTACCGGAGTTAATACATGGACGAGATTATCCGAGAAATAAGGGATGCAGAATTGCTTTCACAGATCGAAAAAGTTGTTCCATTCCATGGATACCTGAGTACCGGGGCATTCATAGGGATCCAGATGTTCAACATTGCAAAAAAGGCACTTGACCTGCAGGATAAAGAGCGCATATTCGTGACATGTGAAACATACAACTGCCTTCCGGATCCTTTCCAGGTACTAGGAGGTGCCACCATCGGTAACAAGGGCTTAAAGATTGCAGACTCCGGGAAGATGGCGGTTATGGTAAACAGGCATGCTCCGGTGGGTGTGACATCAGTGCCCGGGATCAGGATATACCTGGATCCGGATAGGACAAAAAAATATCCGAAATTACACGCATGGTACCTGAATACTGAAAAGGTCTCCCATAAAGAGGCTATCCGTGAACTCATAAAAGCAGGCGAGGATGCGTATACTTACGAAATGGTCGATGCTGAAGTTCCTATAAAACCAAACAAGTGCATAAAAATGTGTGGAGAGTGCGGAGAGTATTTTGTCCAGTATGGACAGGAAGTTCTCTGCAGTACATGCACAGCATAGTAGATAGGTGGAATAATGGAGGAAATTAAATGAACGAATCGGTGTTTCAGACAAAAGATGATAAGCAGCTGGTTTACATCCCTGAGAAATGTGTGGTGTGCGGAACCTGCGTCATGATTTGCCCAAAAGATTCTCTTGTGATCGGATCTGTGGGTGCAGTGGCAAGGGGACTCGTTGATGATGCTTTTCTAAATAGCATGCCGGATACCTGTATAGTATGCGGGATGTGTGCCAAGGTGTGCCCGACAGGTGCACGGGAAATGAGGCAGGATGGCAAGACTGTGAAAGATGAGAAGTACATTCATGGTGCCATAAAGCCTACGACCATAAACGACGACTGCATGCACTGCGGCCTGTGTGAGCAGGTTTGCCCTCAGGGGTGCATCGAAGTTAAGCAGTGGCTGGCAAATGACGGCAGCGTCGTTATGGATGGTAAGACTACGATCAACCAGGAATGCTGTGTACACTGCGGCTGGTGTGCGGCTGTTTGTCCTGTTGATGCCATCACAGTGGAAAAGCCTTTTGCAGGCGAGTGGAAGATGGACGAAGATACATGCCAGACATGCCGCACCTGTATAGACGTGTGTCCATGCGATGCTGTCTTTGCCCGTAAATGGGATGCAGGCGAGAGGGTTGAGAAAGTCACACACAGACCGGATGCATGCATCTACTGTGGTGCCTGTGCAGTTGCCTGTCCGGTTGATTCTATAACTGTTACAAAAAGTGCGATCGTGCCTGAAATGGCAAAGAAAAACCCGTTTGAAAAGAAACTTGTCGACATACCCACTCCTAAACCAACCCGGACCACGATACTGGTCACAGATGAAGACATGTGTCTCGGATGCGGAAACTGCGTCATAGTATGTCCGGTTAATGCATCATCAGATCCCTATCTCGCTTCCGGGCATCTCAATGAACTGGACAGCAAACCGCTGCTTGAGATTGTGAATGGTACCGTTAAAGTACTTGATCAGGAACAGTGTAACGGCTGTGGCACATGTGCTATGATCTGTCCTGTCGATGCGATAAAACTTGAAATAAAGGAGGTGTGATTATGGCTGATAATAAAACAATAGCAATCAAGAATGGATATGTGTTTGACCCCTTAAATGAGATCGACGGGGAGATAATGGACATCTTCATAAAGGGCGGAAAAGTGGTTCATGAACTTTCTGATGCTGACAAGAAGAATTCGAAGGTGATCGATGCAAAGGGCATGACAGTCATGCCTGGCGGTGTTGACTCACACTCCCATATCGCAGGAGCAAAGGTCAACGGCGGAAGGATGATGCGCCCCGAAGATAGTTATAAGTGGACCAGGAAGAAAACCTCACTTACTCACTCCGGTACTGGTTATACTGTTCCGTCCGTGTATCTTGAAGGATACCAATATTCCCAGATGGGATATACTACTGTTTTTGAAGCTGCGGTCCCGCCACTTGAAGCACGCCACACGCATGAAGAGATGCGTTCTATCCCGATGATAGACACAGGAGGATATCTCGTGCTGGGTAACAACTGGTTTTTAATGCGCTACCTGCGCGATGGTGAGATAGAGAGGGCTGCGAATTATGTTGCATGGATGATGAGGACACACAAGACCTACGGGATCAAGTGCGTCAATCCGGCAGGTGTCGAGAACTGGGGTTGGGCAGAGAATATAGGGGCACTCGATGAGGCTAATATCCACTTCGGTGTCACTCCGAGAGAGATGATACACGGGCTGTGCGAGATCAATGAACTTCTCGGACTTCCCATGTCAATGCATCTGCACTGCAACAACCTCGGGCAGCCCGGATGCTTCGAGATAACAAAAGATTCACTTGAAATACCATCGCATATCAAGACGAAACAGAACCTTGATGTCGAGTGGGCAGAAACTAAGGTGGACTCTAAAAGAAAACAGTCAGTGTACCTCACCCATGCACAGTTCAACAGTTTCGGGGGAACAGGCTGGGGAGACTTTGAATCCGGAACAAAAGCGATAATAGATCATGTGAACCAGACCGATTACATTGTAATGGACAGCGGTTGTGTTCCTTTCGGGGAAGCAACAGTTATGACAGGTGACGGGCCAGCTATACATAACCTGTATAAACTTACAGGCAACAAGTGGTCAAATACTGATGTAGAGATGGAGTGCGGTTCCGGTATTCTGCCTTTTACATACCTTAAGAGCAACCCGATACACAGTGTCCAGTGGGCGATGGGGCTTGAGCTCCTGCTGCTTGTAAAGGATGTGTGGAAGTCTATTATGACAACCGACCACCCCAACGGAGGCACGTTTTTGAAGTATCCGAATGTCATTGCCTGGCTAATGTCCCAGGAAGCAAGGGAAGCTACCTTTAACGAGTGTCATCAATGGGCCCGTGACAGGAGCGATCTCGGTGCAGTGGAAAGGGAGATGTCACTCTACGATATTGCGGTACTGACAAGAGCCAACCCGGCAAGGACGGTTGGTATATCACACAGGAAGGGCAGCCTTGGTATTGGTGCTGATGGGGATGTTACAATCTATAACATGGACCCGACCAACCTGGACACACGTGATTACGAGAATCTGGTAAGTAACTTTTCACAGGCTGAGTACACCGTAAAAGATGGAGGGATCGTATCCAGACAGGGTGAGATCGTAGCAATACCACAAAAGAGGACGTATTACGCCGATGTGACAGTAAATGAACAGGGTGAAAAGGATATGCTCGCTGACGTTAAGGAGTGGTTCAAATATTACACAGTTGGTTTTGCCCACTATCCAACGCCGGATAGCTACCTGATGAATCCGACACCGATCAAGATCAATGCAGAGGGGTGATTTTCATGGAAGAAGTTACACTTACACCAAAAGGTGAGATAGATATTATGGTGGAGGCAGAGGTGATCACACCTGATACTTTTGCCACAAAGAGCACAAATGAAATTGAAAACCAGGTTGTATGGCAGGGTTCACACGAACTACCCCTTTCAGAGTTCTTCGATGTTAAGGGCAAGGGAGGAAGTTCTGTAGAGGAGACATCGATCATCATTGAAGGAGATGTCACCAGGGTCAAGCGGATTGGCGAAGGTATGACTGGAGGCAGTATCATTATCAAAGGTTCTGCAGGCATGCATACCGGATCAGGGATGAACGGCGGAACGATCGTTGTCAAAGGTAATGCCGATGCATGGGCAGGAATGGAAATGAAAGGCGGACTCCTGCACATAACAGGTGATGCCGGTGACCATGCGGGTTGTGCTTATCGTGGTAGCTGGCACGGAATGACTGGCGGAAAATTACTTATCGACGGCAGTGCCCAGAGCCAGGTCGGCGGCGGTATGAGCGGCGGAGTGATCGTAGTTGCGGGCAGTGTGCAAAACTTTTGCGGTATACGCCAGAACAGCGGCCTGATCGTTGTGAAGGGAGACGCTGTACGCACAGTTGGAGCCGAGATGTCTGGCGGAACGATAGTTGTTGCCGGTAATATCAAGAACTTCCTGCCCGGATTTGAATATACGGATACAGAGAGTGATCTGGCATTCGATGACATCGTGTGCCAGGGCGAGTTTAAGAAGTTTGCAGGTGACCACGCAATTGTTACACGGACCAAGGGTGCGCTGTACGTATCAAAGAATGCAAATGAGGATTTGTGAGGTGACAAGAGATGGAAGCATTACTGAATACAGGAAGTACGATCGATGAAGGCAGGCTTGCCAAAGGAGGCAGCAAGAACACAGAGGATTACATGCTGGAATGTGCGGTCTGCTGGATAGCTCCCGGGGATTTTGAAGCTATGGGCAGCCCGGAAAAAGTGAAGATGACAAGTATGGACGGTAAACACACTGTTGCTGTTTATACAAAGCGTACCGATTCGGTGCGTCCCGGACATGTGTTCATGCCACGGGCGATCTGGGCAAATGTAATTGTAGATCCGAATACGTTTTCCACAGGTTCTCCATTATATAAAGGAAGCAAGATCACACTCGAACCCACCAATGACGAGGTGCTCAGCACCGTAGATGTAGTCCTGAAAGTATATGCAGGAGGGAAGTAAGATGTTTACTAAGAATATAATATGCCCTGTATGCGGGGGCTCGTGCGATGACATCCAGGTGGAACTAGGGGATGGCGAGATCACTGTTAAGAACGCATGCAAGATGGGAAATGCCAAGTTCCAGGAAGTGGTGAGTTCCCACCGTATCAGGGATCCGATGATAAAAGAGAACGGTGAGCTTAAGAAGGCAGACTGGAACGATGCAATCACAAAAGCTGCCGAGATACTCACGTCTGCAAAGCGTCCCCTGCTTTTCCTTGGCAGTGAGACTTCATGTGAAGCCCAGGAAGTGGGGCTGCATATCGGGGAATACCTCGGTGCTGCAGTGGATTCCAATGCTACGATCTGCCATGGTCCGACTGTGATGGGGATCCAGGAATCCGGCATAGTCGGCGCAACAGCAGGACAGACAAAGAACAGGACCAATCTTTCGGTGTACTGGGGATGCAATGCGCTTGAATCAATGCCAAGACACATGTCCAGATATGGTATATTTCCAAGAGGCTACTGGACAAAACGCGGCAGGTTCGACAGGACCGTCATTTGCGTTGATCCGAGAAAAACACCGACAGCAGCAGCAGCCGACCTTCACATCCAGCTCAATCCCAATTCGGATTACGAGCTTTTCAATGCCCTGCAAACAATACTCAACGGGAAAGAACCACATCCAACGGTAGAGAAAATCACTGGTGTGTCTATTCCTGAGATGAAACAGATGGTGGAAATGATGAAGGATTGCAATTTCGGTGCAGTCTATGTGGGATTGGGCGTGGGCTCGTCCTACGGCAAACACAGGAATGTTGAAGCAGCATTAAATCTCATAAAGGAACTCAACAACCACACGAAGTTCACGATAGGGGCCTTACGAGGTCACTGCAATGTTGCAGGTTTTAACCAGATCGCATCCTATCTGTACGGTTACCCGTTCGGTCTTGATTTCGCGAGAGGCTACCCAAGATACAATCCGGGTGAGTATACTATGGTAGATGTTCTAAGGAATCGCGATGTGGACGCTGCATTTGTCATGTGTGCCGACCTTGTGTGCCACACACCTGCGGACTGTGCTTCCTATCTTGCAGAGATACCTATGGTCTGCCTGGATATTGCACCGTGCCCGACTACGGTGGCGTCTGATGTTGTCCTGCCTGGTGTGATCGATGCTATGGAGTCGGCAGGCACGTTCTACCGGCTGGATAATGTACCCATATACTTTGAGCCTTTTACAGACTCTCCGTTCGAGTACACTAAGAGCAATGAGGATACCATGCACCAACTATTTGAAAAGATCAAGAAGATGGCGTGAGAGACATATGGGGACTGACTGGCACGTAAACAGGGATGATGCCGGGTGGAAAGATTACTGGAAGTCTGAGTCCCCTGACGCTTCTTCATTTTATACGTCCGTGCAGTGTATTGGGATTACAGGAGACGGCAGGACCAGGGTAGATGTGGACGTCAGTATTGAACAGAGTTTTAAGTTTAATGTGAACGGCGTTCATATCACTACTTTTTTAACAAGTCCACGGGAACTTGAAGAGCTTGCAACAGGCTTTTTATTGTGTGAGGGTTTTGTGGGTTCAACTGATGAGATCATATGTATAGAGTTACATGATGACTCTATCGTATGTGATATCGGGATTGATACAGCAAGGGTTGAGCAGGTGCGCATGCGGCAAAGTACAAGCACAGGAGACTTGAGTCCGGTTAAATCGACCATCTGCTTTGAAGTGAAGGATATCTTTAATGCAATCGATCAACTCAAGGTGCGTGGGAAGGCATGGAGGAGAACTGGTGGTACGCACTCATCGATGATCTGTGACTCATCGGGAAATATCCTTGCGTTCTCTGAGGATGTTAGCCGGGCGTGTTCTGTTGATAAGGCAGTTGGAAAAGCGGTACTTAGCGGTATCGATATTGCGAATTGTGCGCTTATAACAACAGGCAGGCTTTCAGTCACTATGGTTGCCAAGGCAGCACGTGCTGGTTTCCCGCTTATTGCCAGCAAGGCTGCACCTCTTAGCGAAGGCATAAGGCTTGCAGATGAGGTGGGTATGAGTCTTGTGGGATTTGCACGTAAACCTGACCTTTATGTATATACCGGAGCACATAGGGTGATATGAACGATACAGGGCTTCATGACGTCTAACGTAACGGTTGTGTCGTTGATGGTTATTATAGGATATGATCCGGATGTACTCAGTGATCAGGGCTAAACCCCTGACCCCTGAAGAAGCTATAGGAAACCCTGAAAGCGAGGACTTCCCTATACTAAAAGGGCATGAGCGGTTGATGCAGGCTGAGTTTCGGGGCAGTTTCGGTCAGGCATTCACAGATATGCACGGCAATTTTATGGGAACGCTTAGGGATGTCTTGGATATGGAACTTACAAACAACTTCAGGAGGGCGATCTTCATCGCCAGTCTGAATGCGGTGATGCGAAATCTTGGTATGATCGAGGGGAGTGTTCACTGTAAGGACAGCGGTCCCACCGAATGTGGTGAGGATCTGGTGGAATTCCTTGGAAAGTACGACAGGTTAAAGATAGCACTTGTGGGATTCCAGCCGGTTCATGCACGGTGCTGTTCGGGACTGCATGAACTTAAGATACTGGATATGGATTGCGAGAATATCGGCAAGGAGAAATTCGGTGTTGTTGTGCTGGATGGCAGCAAGTATACAGAAGAGGTGCTAAAATGGTATGACCTGGCGCTTGTTACCGGAACAACAGCAGTTAACGGGACAATCGAACCAATACTTACGATGGCAGGGGAGAAGTCGGTCTTTTATGGTATCAGTATAGCAGGAGTTGCACAGTTATTTGGTCTTAAGAGGTTCTGTCCACGATCGATATGATCGTTGAGTGCAGCGGGGGTTCTAAAAAAACAGTGCTGATATACATCTATGTTGTATCCGGGAATGGAACCGACAATTAACCTTGGTGCCTTGGTGAGCAAGCGATGCGGGGACATGTTATCTTAATAACTATACCCGCAACTCTCCTGCGTTTGGGTGTGCCGTCGCAACGTTTGACTATGCGCATTTTTTTACCAATTGATCCTTTAAATATTGTAGATTCTTATTAATCAAAGGAATGCTCTTAATCTTCTCTAAAATAGTAAACTATTTCAAAGAGCAATTCAATAAAATAAGTTAGGGAGAAATTATGAGTTTTCTATTTATTGCCATATTTCTTTTGTATATTGCACTTATTTATGCACTTGATAAAAAATATAGGTTATACAACAGAACCCATTTTCGCGTATACTGGTTTTTATCAATTATTCCGATAATTTTGCTTGGGACTGATAAAGGGAATTGGATATTTAATTATTTAGCCCGCCCAAAAAGAATTTGGAAACTTTTTGGGAGCATTAGTGAGATTGTCGGAAAAGCCTGATTTTCGAATATTTTAGCTTTGCGGTTTAAATTTGACCGGGCGCAGTATGCTGATTTAGCTTTAACAATATTTCTGGAAGTTTCAATTTAGGCGCTTTTCAAGTACTTTTCCGACAATCTCTTAGTATTTTTATAACATTATTTTGTTCCTTGATAATGGTAACACTAATTTTATTTTCTTTTTTTATAGTTTTCATTTCATCTTTTCATCAATCAGAAGGACTTCCTCCACTTATTGAATCAAATAATATATTTTCAGTACCAGGTAATAATGAGTGGATTCCAATATATTACGGCATCATCGGAGTCGTTAGTGCTGCTCTTATTCATGAATTATTTCATGTGATTTTATGCAAAGTAGAAAATGTTGATGTGAAATCATTCGGCATTTCATTTTTACTTCTACCGATCAGTATATTTTCAGAATTAGACACAGACAAATTATTAAAAATTCCTTCTATTTCTAGCATAAAGAAAATGCGCATACTTGCAGCAGGAATTGGAGCAAATCTCTTTTTAGCATTTATTGCTTTCGTTTTGTTCTTTATTGTAATAACCAGTATTGCACCTATCGGCAATATCATGATAACGGATGTAGTAGCGGATTCACCGGCAGATAATGCTGGACTGACAGATATGACCGTAATAACCCACATTAACGATCTGAAGATTGAGAATGCTTCAGAATTCTCTAACTATATCGAATCACTACCTACAGGCCAAAATATCCGGTTGAGAGTGAAAAAAGATAGTAACATAAGAGAGGTAGTGTTGACTCCCGATCCTGAGCAAGAAGGGACCATTAGCGGTGCAAAGTTTGAAAATGTCATACCAGATATGCCCTCAGAAAAAGCAGGACTAATAAATGGGATGATAATAACAAGAATTGATGATGTTCCTATATCTAACGCAAATGATTTTTTTAATTTTATGTCAAATACCACTGCAGGACAAAAAATTACTATTTTTACCCATTTTGCCAATCAGGAAATGAATTATACTATCACGCTAACTAGTAATCCTTCTTTACCAGAAGGTGAAGGTAAAGGATTTCTAGGAATCAGTGTTTTCTCAACTGTAGTCATATCAAGGTCAACTGGCCTCTATGTTGGAGATTTCCCTGCAAAGGAACTGTTACATTTCTTACAGAATATCCCTACATTGATGACAGGAGTAATTGGATGGATCATACTTCTGGTACTTCCATTCACAAATCCATTTATGGGGAGCTTCCAGGGATTCAACGGCACGCTTTCCATGTTCTATGAACCTGTTGGTTGGGCTGCTCCATTTGGAACATCTATTTTTTGGATAGCTAACACTTTTTTATGGATAGGCTGGTTGAATTTTTATGGAGGCCTTTTTTGGTCATTACCTGTATCTTACAATAAAGGACTTCATTATTTGGGTTATAAATTCGATAATGGAAGCATTATCAAAGAATTTGTCTACAGAATTTTATCTAATTTTTTTGATGAAAATTTATCCCTAAGAATCGCAGGAATTATTATAGGGACTCTGGATGTTATTATCTTATTATTACTCATCTTGATGTTGAATTTACCTTAGTATTATCATTAAAAGGAGTTACTCTAAAACAGAAATAGGCAGTATGAAAGTTGTGTAGTCTATAGAAGCTGTCTAACAATTTCTGTGAAATCCACAAATGCCTCCGAATTTATTCATGTGTATTGCGACGGCGTACTTTGAAGCACAAGAAAAAAAGACAAACAAACAAGCACAAGATATAAATAAAAATCAATGCCGGTAGAAATACACTCCACCGGAGCAAATCCAATATCGTACCTAATCGATCTTAATAGATTTCTTATCAGACCTGTCGTACTTGAACACCACTTCAAGCACTCCATTCTTATAAGTTCAGTACTTAGCTAATTTTCAGACCTATTTTTTTCAATCCAGTCCAACCGAAACCTTTATATAGGTCACAGTCGCCGCCACATGGTCCCAAAACCACAACACTCCACATGTATTCCAAGAACTTAATTAAGATCGAAAGAATGTATCGATAATGTTCTCAAACCTCTAATCGATCATGTAGAAATACCAATT
>Ga0255420_10062_pt1 | contig 21304 bp, 20 predicted proteins | sample ANMaggSeSYBR02I3_FD_182630 | JGI IMG/M metagenome (GOLD analysis project Ga0255420, IMG submission 182630) | Sediment cell enrichment communities from methane seep in Santa Monica Basin, California, United Staets - ANME aggregate JGI... | ecosystem: Environmental > Aquatic > Marine > Cold seeps >...
TCATAAGCGTTCAAAGAAAGAGGATATCCGAAATTTCTTAAAACGGGTTAGAAAAGCAAATCCTAAAGGAAGGATAATCCTCATACTGGATAATTTCAGTTCTCATAGAGCAAAAATAGTAAAGGAATGTGCAGAAAAACTGAATATTGTACTTGTTTATCTTCCTACATATTCTCCAAACCTCAATCCTATTGAATATATCTGGAAAGATGCAAAAAGAGAGGTATCAAAAACGTTCATAAAAAACTTGAATTCATTGAAACGTTTGATATCAAAGATGTTCATGGAATGTTCTAAGAAATTGAGTTATGCTAAATCATGGATCAATAAATTTGCACCAAACATTCAAAAGTCCTAAATGTATGGTGTTTGACTATAATATGTTGATTCTTCAAACCGCTAGTATGTTGTATAATTCTCTATTGCTCTCTCCACCATTCTGTAATTTCAAATATAACTCCTTCTCTAAGTATGCCACGAAACATTTCTTTAGGAATATAGAAACAATCAAGGTTCTCAAAATGTTCTCGCTGAAATCCAACAGATATAAGAAAAATGCAAAGATATTTGAATGTGTATTAATTTTACCGTTTTGTGAAAGAGCGAGTTCAAATAGGTGATTTTGTAAAAATCAAAGATCACAATGGGTTATATGGTAAAGTCGAAAGTGTCTCTGAAAAATTTACAACTATAAAATTAGTTGACAAGAAAGGTATATTTAAGGGACATTTAAAACTGGAAGGTTATAAATTGGAACTCGATGAGAATAATGAAATTTTTACTGTGATGCATAAATCTTCCAATGATTAATTTGTTTTTGCTTGGAATATATCGGTACAAGCCAGATTCCCATGTTTTATTGAAATCTTAATTGTTATTCCAGTTGGATCAAGCCCTGCATCTTTAGCCCACCTTTTTAGGTTCTCACCCCAAATAACATTTCCACAATTTCTGCAAAATCAGGGCATTCAACGGCCTGATCAAAATACCCTTTTTGCGAAAGATATATATAATCAACTAAATAAATATGTATTATGAATTTCTTGATTTGCTAGTATTGCAAATTGTACATAAAAAACGGAGATATTTTATATGCGAGAACCTATTAAATTTCATTGGAAAGCTACACACCATTTATACATAGGTATCTGTATTCTTATGTTAGCTTGGTTAGTTGTTTTAGATGAACGATATCCAATATGGGAAAATAACTTCTTCCTCTTAGGCATTTATATCGTATTTGACGATATAGTCGAACATACCATAACTGCAAATACTCCTCTAAGATTTTTAACCGAAAAAATATTGGAACCTATATTGAAAAAAGTCAAATATTTCTTAAAAAATCATTTTGAGATTTCTTTGCAATAATTATTTCACCTTATTTTTATTTCTACTTTGTCAGTATTAAGAAAACATCGATATTCTATTGATCTACATCACTGGCAGTAAAAATTATTCTTTCGCCTTAAAACATAGAAGAAAAAATAACATATAATAATACTCCTCTACTAGCAGAAAAAATAGTGGTGTCGTTGGATCATCCCTGAGAGTCTAATCTAAAAAATGCCAAATATGATCCTCATTTTTCCTGTTCTATCATCCTTGTGCCCTTAGCCCACATCTCTTCAAAATCCTCGTTCAGTTTTTTAACGATTTCTTTTTCTATGGTCCAAAAACCTACCTCATCCTTTTTTACAGGGCCTGCTAGAATAAGTGCCCTATCATCACCAATGATGAAATTCCCTTTTATTCCCTCATGTTCCTTGACATCTAATCCTTTCAGCATTTCTTTGTCTCTATACACATTTACCAATACTTTAGAATTTCTTGGAATTTCAATATCTCCCATATGTTCTGCCATGATACGCGGATTTGCGATTTCAGATATGCTCCACTTCTTTGCATGTCTAGAAGCAGGCGCGGTTCCAGTTGTTCTCTTTGTTCCAAGCTCAATTGCAATACCCACTACAATCATACCTATGGCAAATCCTATAATTAACGAAATTACGTCCATAATCCATCCATCCTTTGATTATGGATATCTCATATCATTGATATAATGGTTTTGTATAAATAAAAGGGTAATCTTTATTTTAGGTATTGTTATATGGGCAAAGAAAAACTGGTCAGGTTTTTCCGTTATGAACAAAGAAACAGCAAGCGAAATAAAGGAGTTAAAAGAAAAGCACAATGCCATTATCTTGGTGCATAACTATCAAATTCCTGAGGTTCAAGATATTGCCGATTTTTTAGGAGATTCCCTAGATCTTGCAAGAACGGCTACAAAAACACAAGCTGAGAATGTCGTGTTTTGTGGTGTTGGATTTATGGCAGAAGCTGCAAAGATTCTGAATCCCGATAAGAATGTCATAATTCCAGATATAACTGCAAAGTGCCCTATGGCTGGCATGGTGGATGAAGAAGGTCTTAAAAAACTAATAAACGCTAATCCAGGTGCAGAAGTAGTTTCTTACATAAATACAACTGCAGAAATCAAGGCAATGTCTGATATTTGTTGTACATCGGCAAACGGTGAAAAAGTTGTAAAGGCTGTAGATTCCAACAAAATAATTTTTGTACCTGATAGAAATCTAGGGTCCTACATACAACGACTTGTCCCTGAAAAAGAAATGATCCTCTGGCCAGGTATGTGCTCAACGCATCATAACATCCATAAGGATGATATTCTGAAACTCAAAAATAAGCACCCATCTGCAGAAATACTTGTACATCCTGAATGCAGGCTCGAGATTATAGATCTTGCAGATTATGCATTGTCGACAAACGGCATGGTAGATTATGCTAAAAAGTCAAATTCAAAAGAATTTATTATTGGAACTGAGAAGGATATGTGTTATAGATTGAAAAAAGAAAATCCCGATAAAATATTTTATCCGCTTAAGAGGGCAGTTTGTCCAAATATGAAAAAGATAACTTTGGAAAAAGTCTTAAATAGTCTCAAAACCTTGGAACCTAAGATAAAACTTTCTGATTATATAATGGAAAAAGCAAAGATGCCTCTCAAGAGAATGATGGATATGGGGCGAGGTGATTAAAATGGAAAGAATTTACATGGATTATGGTGCTTCTACACCAGTTGACAAAGAAGTTATTGAAGAAATGGTGCCTTACTTTGACAGGTTTTATGGAAATCCTTCTTCAATACACTCTTTTGGGAGAGAAGCGTTTGATGCCGTAGAAGAATCAAGAAAAAAAGTAGCAGATATAATTTGTGCTAACGAAGATGAAATGGTATTTACTTCCGGGGGGACTGAATCAGACAATCTTGCAATCAAAGGAGTTGCCTTTCGCAATAAGAAAAAAAGAGGCAGTAAGGGAACTCATATAATAACTTCTGCAATTGAGCATCCTGGAGTTCTTACAACCTGTAAATATATGGAAAAAATTGGGTTCAATGTAAAATATTTACCTGTTGATAAACATGGGTTAATAGATATAAAAGAACTTGAAAATGCCATTTCAAAAGATACTTTTCTTATTACAATTATGTTTGCAAATAACGAGATTGGAACCATAGAACCAATGGAGAAGATTGGAAAGATAGCAAAAGAGCATGATGTTATCTTTCACACTGATGCGGTTCAAGCTGTTGGTAAAGTTCCAGTTGATGTAAATAAATTAAATATCGATTTATTGGCACTTTCTTCACATAAAATTTATGGTCCTAAGGGGGCTGGGGCTCTTTATGTCAAAAATGGTGTGAAGTTACAAACAATAGCGCATGGTGGTGGACACGAAAAGGGGCTTAGAAGTAGTACGTATAACACACCCGGTGTTGTTGGTCTTGGTAAAGCCTGCGAGCTGGGAAAGACAAGACTCAAAGAGGATATGGCACATCTTAAAAATTTGAGAGACATGCTGATTAAAGACATATTAAAAATAGAGGAAAGTTATCTTAATGGTCATCCTGAGAAGCGTTTAGTCAATAATGCTCATTTTAGATTTACTGCAATTGAAGGAGAATCTCTTAATCTTATGCTTGATGACAAAGGAATTGCTGCTGCTACGGGTTCTGCGTGTTCTTCGAAAAAATTACAGGCATCACATGTATTGTTGGCCATTGGTCTTAAACCTGAAGAAGCACACGGATCATTACGGTTGACACTTGGTAGAATGAACACTAAAGAAGATGTTGAATATGTTGCGGAAGTGCTACCTGAAATAGTGCAAAATCTTAGGAACATGTCCCCATTATGGAATAGATAAAGGTATTGCTTATGGATGAACCGTATACTGAAATAGTAAAGGATCATTTCTTTAATCCAAGAAATGTTGGTGAAATAAAAGATGCTGATGGTGTTGGCACGGTAGGAAATCCTACCTGTGGTGATGTCATGACTATTTATATCAAAGTAAAAGATGAAATAATTATTGATATAAAATTTAAGACATTCGGATGCGCTGCGGCTATAGCCACTAGCAGCATATTGACTGAACTGGCTAAAGGGAAAATGTTAGATGAGGCACTTGAAATAACACGAGATGATGTTGCCAATGAACTTGGAGGGCTACCAGCCATAAAACTTCATTGTTCTAATCTTGCTGCAGATGCACTTCGTGAAGCAATAAAAGATTATAGAAAGAAAAATAAAAGGTGAGTTTATGAGTTCATATATATACATTGACGGGTGGAAATCAAACATAAGGTTTTCCTCTGCCCATCTAATACCTGAATATGAGAAATGTGGAAGACTGCATGGGCATACTTATGCAGTTCATGCAAAGGTGGTTGGTAAACCAGATGAAAAAGGCATAATTCTAGATTTCTCCATATTAAAAGATGCACTTAGAGAGACGGTGGGTATATTGGATCACAGGATTTTAATCCCTGAAAAAAGTGGTGTTGTAACCATTGAACGGGAAAATGATAGTATTAAATTGAATTCTCTTGGAAAACTCTATGTTTTCCCCATGAATGATTGTGTTCTGTTACCAATTAGCTCTACATCAGCGGAAAAACTTGCACAATATATATTGGAGGCAATTGTAGAAAAAATTCCTTTGTCAAAACAGATAGAAAGTATAGAGATAGGTGTAGATGAGGGATTTGGCCAAGGTGCAAGGATGTCAAAAACATTTGAGGGGTAACTTTTTACATGGTGCAAAGTGCGGTCTGTCTTGTATCTGGGGGGCTAGATTCTTGCGTTACAGCATTTATAGCAAAAAACGAAGGCTGTAACATATATGCTCTGTCCTTTAACTATGGGCAACGACATAAAAAAGAAATAGAATGTGCAAAAGATGTTTCTTCTGCAGTAAAAGCAAAAGATCATATTATTTTTGATCTTGATCTTCATAGGTTTGGCAAGTCGTCACTAGTAGATGCTTCTTCAGATATACCTGAGAGTTATAATTTAGAAAATATTGGAAAAACTATACCTTCTACTTATGTACCGGCAAGAAACACGGTTTTTTTATCCATTGCTTTGGCATATGCAGAGGCTATTGATGCCGATGCAATATTTATTGGTGCTACTTCCCAAGATTATTCGGGCTATCCCGATTGTCGACCTAAATACATAAAGGCATATCAAAAAATGGCAGATCTTGCAACCAAGAGAGGGGTCGAGGGAAAATCCATTAGAATAGAAGCACCACTGCTCTATCTCACAAAGGCTGAGATAATAAAAAGAGGTTTGGAATTTTATGCCCCTCTTGAAAAAACGTGGTCTTGTTACCAGGGTGACAGAAAAGCTTGTGGCAAATGTGATTCTTGTTTACTTAGATTGAAAGGTTTTAAAGAAGCAGGATATCGCGATCCGATAGATTACAAGTCTTTGCCGGATTGGTACAAATAGGGATATAGTCAGCATTCACCGGTTCCTTTTTCGGTAGTAATCATAGACATCCAAAGATATTGGTATGGTTATGAGAATAACTATTAGTATCACTAGGCATGTAATACAGTCTGAAGGCACATTATTTACTGTAGGTTTCTCTTTTCCGCCCCAGAAATTCCCTGATACTAAGTCATTGAAAAGAAGATTTATTGTTCCAATCCATGGCAGCTCTGATCGTGCTTTTCCTGTTATCCATTCCGCTTTTATCGGTTCACTGCAGATACCGCCTGCCTGATCACATCTATTGTTTGTGATTGGGTTATCTCCTTGTGTTATGAATCCAGAATGGCTTGGTTCGTAGTTATTTAGGCCAAGTTCACCAATGGTTACAGATGTCTCGTTATATAATCCATATTCTTCTACGGTGTAAGTCTCATATGTTTCGTTATATTCTATCCAACATCTTGCTCTATGAATTATCTGGTCACTATCGGATCTCCCGTATTTCTTATATATAATGACATCTCCATAATCCCCATATGTTTGCAAGCCACCTTCACCTTCTGCTTTTGCACCGCCAAAATCACTGCCCCGAGTGACTACATCATTTCTACCATTTACTTTTACCAGGAGTACCATATCGCCTGCATCTATTGTACCAATTCTCCCAAACGGTTCATTCTCATGCATCATGCTGCCAGATTCTATGGCAACCATAGGTGCGCCAAACCATTGACCTGTATATGCCCATAGTGCCATCAGTATCATAAAAACTACAAGTAAAGCAACAACGACGTCTCTAATTAACGATATTTTTTCGTTATCACTACGCCAAAACCGTAAAAATATATTTTTAGAATCTTTGAGACATTTGATATTCATCTGTCATCCCTTCCTCTCTTTCTGATGTTTCCCCTATTTGATACAATGCCTTTTGTCGCAGATCCACATATAGGACATGTCTTTAAGTTTTCTTTGAAATTTTTACCGCACCCCAGACATCGGCGGCTCCATATAAACCTTTTTGTTATTCCCCTTTGACTGATACTTTCAAATTTTATGTTTAGAACGTGTGCTACATTTTGGATGGAGTAATCATCTGTTAAAATGACGGCCTCTTTATCATCATCTGCGTTTATGTCTAATGCAAGAGCCAATACACTCATATCGGCCTCTGATAGCCTGCCTAGATCTCCTGTTTCATTAGAAATAGTTTTTATCTTATCAATTGAGCCTTTAGATGGAGAATTAATAGCCAATCCCTTTTCCATAAGGAATTGTAACGCCTGATAATCTCTCCCTCCTGGTTTTAGCTCATCAGAAACACTGGATGTAGTAATCATTATAGCATTGTCTAAATTGATTGGCTTACCTGAAAGAATTGCCGATGTGTCTATTATAAATACCCTTGATTTCTTCTTAGGATTCATCCAAGGCGGGGTAAACATTCTTTTGATATTTTATTTTAACCCACTGGGATCTGAGAATAAAATAAGATCAGATTCTTTGACTTGCTGGCGGATAATCGTTTATATTTACGAGTTTTTGCTCTCCACTTTTCATATCTCTTACAGTCATAGAGTCCTGTTCCAATTCTTTTGGACCGATTATTATGACTGTTTCCGCATCTATTGAACTGGCATATTTTATACTCTTGCCTATTCCCCTTTTTAAGAGGTCTATGTCCGTTGAAATGTTTTGATTTCTTAGTTTTTGGACTATCTCCAATGCTTTACTTGTCATATCTTCATTTACCGGTATGACATAGACATCTATTTTTGGTGTGGGAAATTGATATTCCTCTTCCTCTAGGGCAACAATAGTGCGATCAAAACCTATCGCAAAGCCTGCAGTGGATGATTCTCTCCCGCCGAACATAGAGATAAGTTCGTAAGCGCCTCCGCCACACAGCTGTTTTTCTGCTCCAAGTGATGGTGCCTCTATTTCAAAAACAATCCCCTTGTAGTAGTCAAGACCTCTAACTATACTCATCTTCAACTGATAGTTCTTTACATTAAATGAGGTTTCCAATAATTCAAGGATTTTTTCCAGGTTTGATAACTCTTGCTTTGATTTTTCCTCTTCTTTTATGTAGTTTGAAATCTTCTTTATGTCTGAAGTCTGTAGTGTCTCTAAAAAATCATCCGCATCTTCCTTTTTAATCCCGAAATCTTGCAGTGCAGACAAAACGTCTTCAAATTGAGATTTATCTATTAAAGGTATCAAATATTTTTGTTTGTCTTTTGGCAACTTAAGCACATCAAACATTGAGGACAAGACACTAAGATTTCCAATATTTAGTTTCATATTTTTTAGGCCAACTTTTTCCAAAATTGTATGTGCCATGGCAATAAGTTCAGCATAAGCTATTGGTGTGTCAGTCCCAATGAGTTCACAACCTGCCTGTTTAAATTCTCTATATCTGCCTTTTTGAGGCCTATCATATCTAAAACAATTGCCAAAATAGAATAACTTCAAAGGCTTTGGTTCCATTTGCAATTTATCGACATAAAAACGCATTACAGGGGCAGTTAATTCTGGTCTCAGGGCAAGATTTCTGCCACCCTTATCACTAAAAGAATAAATCTCATCTATAACTGCATCGCCCGATTTTGCTGTAAAGAGTTCCAAAGTTTCGAACATTGGGGTCTGAATTTCCCTGTATCCAAATGTCTTAAAAGTGGATCGCATACATTCTTCAACATATCTTCGTTTTTCCATTTCTTTTGGAGGAAAATCTCTTGTTCCTCTAGGTATTTTGAACACGTTTTGATTGTATAAAAACTGCGCTTAATATTGTTTCTATCTGTCTTTCTGTTCAATGCTGCATTGATGTCTTACCATACTATAACTATATCGTACCGATGACATAAAAATGACCTTGACTTTCCAAAAGTATAATATATATCTGATAAATTACCCTGTCTTCTTATTCCAGCCCAATCATAAATATTTGAGATAGGAATTGATAGTATGACAAAAGATGAAGAGATCATTATAAGAGTTGAGAAAGGGAAAATAAAAAAATTAAAAGAATTGGGCATTTCTGCTCAAGAAGTGTTTTCCAAAGGCTTATATGAACTTTTAAGAGAAAAATATGGTGGGTATCTTACATCTGATGATGACTTTGATGAATTTACAGAGGATGATGATTTCACAGATTTTATGGGGCCAAAGAATAAGTTTGAAGAGATTATTGTACCAGATAGTGACATGGACAATAACTAGTAATTCCCCATCTCGTAATTTTCTCAAAAATAGCTGTTTTATTCCAGTGTGGCGTGACGTTTTCGCATGGTTTCCTCGGTCTCATGTTTACCTTCCATAAGATCTGCTACTAGTCCATCTAACAAAATCCACACGCTTGCCTCGAAGAGAGTTCCAAGTGGAGCAAGTTTTTTTCTTTCAACATCATCACAGGTTGCAGAGATGAATAATGTTATATCTGCATATTTTGCAATTCCAGATTTTCTCTTTCCTGTAACAGACACTACCTTTGCACCAATATTATGAGCAATCTCTGCTGTCATCACAGCAGGAATTGTCTCCCCAGATCCTGAGACTATTATTACCATATCTCCTTTTTGAACAGGGGCGGTAATAGTTTCACCAATAACAAATGTTTGAAACCCAAGATGAACAAGTCTTATTGCAAAGGCTTTTGCAACAAGTCCAGATCTGCCTGCACCATAGACGAAGATACGATCAGAATCGAAAAAAAATTTTTTCACCTCGTCAATATCCTTCTGGGATACCTGATTTAAAATATCTTTCAACTTTCGTTGGACGTAATTAATCGATTTGCTAAAGACTATTTTTTCATTCATTGAATCTCCGAGAGATCCCTATAATCAGCCTCTTCTTTACCAGTTCTTTTCATGATGGCCTTTTCAACCTGTAATCGCATATAGACTGCGTCATGTTCCAAGAGGGGCGATTCCGAAATAAGTGTTACGTTGTAGTTGTTATCAAGGATAACTTCAATCAATGGGGCAAGGGGCATATCTCCCTTTTTAATCGGAAGATGATATTGTTCGTTCCCATTTTCATACAACACACCAGTGACGTGCATAATATACTGTTCTAATTTAAGTGTTTCAAGTTTGTCAAAAATCTCTTTGAAATCCTCTTGTTTTTTAAGACAGCCATTACATCTTGCATGTACGTGACCTAGATCTATGATTGGTACCGTGCCCTTCACACTGCTACAAACTTCTATGATCTCATCAAGATCCCCAAAAACCTTCTGTTTGCCCATTGTTTCAAGGCCAATTTTTGTCTTGATTTTTTCTTTTCTGAAGATGCTGGATAATTTTTTTGTGTTTTTAACGATCTTCTTCAATGTTTTTCTTTCGCTTTTATCTCCATAATACCCTGGATGGACTATCACTGTTTTTGCTCCCATCTTGTCTGCAAGTCTGGCTGAGAACAATATTTTTTCAAAACTAAATTCTACTTCTTCATCATCTGCCAAATTAATGTAATAAGGGGCATGAACATGTAGCTCCACATCGTTTTCTTGCGAATATTCCTTCATGAACTGTGCTTCTTCATCCTCCATAACATACAGTCCACGTACAAACTGAACTTCCATGGAATTTAAATCAAGAATTTGTTTTGTATAAACCAAACCATCTTTATTTGTTCTACCCTTACAAGAAAGGGGTATACCTGCTTGTCCTATCCTTATCATAATTATTACCTCCCACCAAATCAAGCCACTTTATTTTTTCCCATATAGCAATTTTTCTGTTTTTGGATTGTTTAAAAAATTCTTATGCCAACTCCTCTAAACGGCTCATAATGTTCCAAATAAGTGTTCTACCATGTAAAGGTATATTTGGATCATTTGCTAGTTCATCAAGGCGTGAAGTAGCAGTAGCAACCCGTACATCTAAGGGATCAGATTCATTAAGTAGAGAAACTTTAACCTCTTCTGCTCCTCTCCTAATATTTCTTGGAATGGAATTATCTTCATGAAGCATATCTAATCCGTCGCATACTTGTAAAATTCTGTCATCTGGCATAGGCAATCACTCTTCTGTTATCTCAGCAGTGTAATACGGTATGGGATAAAAATATTTGGGAGGATTCATTCTTCAGAATATTGGGCATTTAGAAGTTCAAGTATATCAGATGAAATATTTTTTCCTACTCCCTTTACTTCCATAAGTTCTCCCTCTGACGCATTTGTAATGTCCCGTATGCTGCCAAAATGATCCAAAAGTCTCTTTGCAAGAACAGCAGAAACATTGGGGAGTCCTTCTATCACAAACTGTTGTCGTTCTCTCAGTGACATCGAAGTTTTTTCTTCACGTATGGCAACTGTTTTTTTATCCTCCTTTTGTTCTCTTTTTGCCATAACTTGCAAGAGATCAGCAGTTTCTGCTGAATCTTTTGTAGTAATTACGGGAACTCCAAAATCCACGTTTATTGATGCTAAACTTCCAAATATTGCTTTATGACTTATGTTTCGTTTTGTAAGCAGGTTCTCTCCTTCTAGAATAAGAACTGGTCGAGGATATGCATCCCTTAATTGTGCTATCTGTCTAAAGAGTTTACCACCTATGAGTGATTCCAAAAAATCATCAACGCTTTTACGTTCAACACCTATTCTAGATGATAGTACATAGTCTCCAACATCTAGCTGTTGAGGTTCAACGTACATTCCATTGGCTGTAAGATTTCTCACTACCTTTGAGCGGTATTCTCTATGATCCACCACTACTTTTATCCCTTTGTCTTTTTTGTCATAATCCCCCAATGTTTTTTGATCCTGAGTTTTTTCTGATTTTTCATCATAAAGCGACTTAGAATCTTCCATTCTTTTACTGAGCTTAGATCGCAAAAGTTCAAGTTCGGATATCATGCGTTTTTCTCTTCTCTTTGCAGCCCAATAATATCCCTCATCCGGAGTGCCTTTTGTAATTAGTATTATAACATTCCCTGCCATTTTACGTCCTGTTCGTCCTCTTCTCTGGATGTTTCTTATCTCAGATGGTATGGGCTCATAGAATACTACTAGCTCAGTTGATGGTATGTCAAGTCCTTCTTCAGCAACAGAAGTTGCTATCAAAACGTTGTAATTTCCCTCTTTGAATTTTTTTATTACATCTGCCTGCTGTTTTTGTGTAAGGCCTTTGTCCTCGCCCTTGCTGGCTTGCCCAATGAATCTTACCGGTCGAGCGTTTTCAACATCTTCCAATATTTTAGCAACATATGATGATGTGTCACGATAATGTGTAAAAACAATAATTTTTGAATTTGGTTTCATCTCTAATTGATGTCTTACGATGTTTACAACTTCCTGTAGTTTAGGATGTTCAATATTAAGGGATTTAACATATGCAACAGCCTCCAGTACGTTACTATCGGACATGATTGTTCTTGAAGCTTTACTACTACCTTTTGAAACAGCTTCTTTTCCCATCCTCTGAAAATAATTTTTAATTGCATGTACTCCCTGAGTCTGAAGGAGTTCTATGGCATAATGTATCTTTAGGGCCTCACTTTGAATAGATGCCGCTTTAAACAGCATTTTGGGAGGGTTTGTTCTAGACCTGATTTCCCCTTGTATTCTTTTTTGCGCATCCAACAGTTTTGTACGATTTATGAGGGAGATGGAAGAGGATTCTACCACACCTACATTTTTTAATATTTTAAGACGTTCAGAAAGAGCCTTGCGGAGGAGTTGTATTGTATATGAAAAATCCTCTGGTAAAGGCACCTCTTTCCAGCTCATTTTTAGATCATGTACGTATGGTCTAACATCTGGATCATATTTTGTCCGTATCTCTATGTTGTTAATGTCAAGATTCCTGCAAACGTCTAGTATCTTTGAGACGTCGTTTCCAGGAGATGCTGTTATGCCAAGTACATGCCTATTGCCCCTGTGTTTTTGATACATCTCCGAAACAAAAACATATGCATATTCGCCCACTGCATGATGTGATTCGTCAAATATTATAAATGAAACATTTTCTAGATTTAATCTCCTAGATAAAAGATCGTTTTCTATAACTTGGGGCGTAGAAACAATGATTCTGCTTTTATCCCACATCTTTTGCCGTTTTGCAGGCTGGATCTCCCCTGTAAAAATGACAATGGATTCTTCATCAATTGTTAAGAATTGTTTCAGGGACTGTGCATGCTGTGTTACCAGTGGTTTTGTTGGGGCCAGGAATAATATTTTATTGTTTTCTTTTTCCAGTTCTTTTGCTATTAGCATTAATGCTATGACTGTTTTTCCAAGGCCTGTGGGTAAAACGACCAATGTGTTAGTTTGAGATGAAGAGCGGGCTATATTAACCTGATACGCTCTTGATTCAACACTGTCTGGCTTTATGAATTTATGTTTGATATACACAGAAAAAGGAATATGATTGAGGTTTTTGTATATTTGGGATAACTGTATACTTTTGATATAATTCAAAACTGTTATAATATGGTATGTGGATTATATATGTGGTGAATTGAGATGGATGTATTTGGTTTTACCCTACCATTGTGGGCTGTTTTTCTTGGAGGAATAATTTTAGTGGTCGTGGCATGGAAACTTATTAAATTCGCACTTAAAGTTCTTTTAGTGCTAGTTGTTTTCTTTGGTATATTGATTGGTCTAGATGTTCTCGGTGTCTTTAATTTTATTCAAGGTCTCCTGTCTAATATTGCCTAGTTATCTCTCCTATTGAATGAGATGAAAAAAATCTCTCGATCGACTAATTCTAATTTACCAAAGCGTTGTCCGTTTAAACTCCAGTCTTTAATATCAAGCATTGTATTGCCTCTCCCCAAAAAGCCGAAACGAAATCTCTTATTTAACACTTTCTTTTTATGCCAGTATTTCGAAAATCATGGCATTAAAACTGCTTTTGTATGGGTGTTATATCATATTTGATATTAAATGATTGAATCTAGAATGAATGGTATAATTTTTTTGAAAAACTTACCATAGATGTTAGATATCATATATGGTATGAAACATGATAAATAGTATATCTCATCAACAAAAATAATTATATCATATTTGTTATAATGCTGGTTATATCCATGTCTAACTATTAACGAATCTATGTCGCGATTATAAAATTTAAACTGAGTTACCCAACTTCAACTAATGGTTTCCAAAGCTATTTTTCCATATTGACTTTTTGGCACAAAAAGTTTAAATCACATTAGTAGAAGATTAAACATGATAAAAAATATCACGATTGATATATGGAGGAAGAAAAAATGAGAAAAATATTTGTATTTATGCTGATAGCAATGATGATCAATTTATCATCAGTCATATGTATAAGTGGTGCATCTGTAAGTAAAATAGAGTTACCTCCTGCCTTTCAAAGGGAGCTATTGCCTGCTGGAATTACTCCTGATTCATGGTTGTACGGCCTTAAGAAATTCTCTGAAAATATTGACTTGTTCTTTACATTTGATGGTTTGGCAAAAGCCGAAAAGCTTGCATATTATGCAGAACTACGTTTAGCAGAAGCCAAAGAACTGGCTGAAAATGGCAAAACAGAATTCGTAAATGATTTAGTTAAAGAATATAAACTGAATTTAGAAAATTCCAATGAACTTGTGGAAACTGCACAACAAGTTGGAAAGAATGTAACAAAAGTGACGGGGCTTATTGCCGTATCCACATCGATACATGTAGATATTTTAGAAGAGGTTTTGCAACAAGTTCCAGAAAAAACTAAGTTATCAATACAGAATGCCATAAACTATTCTAAAGAAGGGAATAAAGGGGCGTTAGATGTCTTGGAGGAAGTGCAACCAGAAGTGGCAGCAGAAATCCATTTGAGAATCGCAGAAAAAAGACTTTTAAAAGCACAAGAAAAAGCCCAAGAAAATAAATCAGAACTAGTTTTGAATTTGATTTTGGAATATGGAGAAAGACTGAACAAATCCTGTCAAATAGCAGAGATTGCTAAAGAACTTGGTAAAAACACAGCGAGTCTTGAGCAATTGATTACAGAAGCAACTTCCACACATCTAGAGGTTTTATCAGATGTTTATGTGAAAGTCCCAGGACAAACAACAAAAAATGCTGTTGAAAAGACGTTTAACATCTCAATTTATGAAATAGAAAAGGCGATTGGAACCTTGAGCGGAACAAATGCTTTTAGCGATCTTGTTAATATTACCTCGTTAGAAAAAATCAAAGTAAGCGTACTTGGAGTTACAACTAACGCTAATTACGATCATGACTAGAATGCTTATTCCCATTAACGCTCATAGACACAATTCATGGTTATAGTTTAGGAGCTATGGGCTAAATTCTAAGTAGGGGCAAGATGTTTATTAAACTAGCAAAATTAATATATTAATGTAAAGTATATAATATACTGAAATGACTTCGCGTGAGGATTTTAAATCTTTCATTCCGTCTAAACGAGCAATACCTGAGCTAACTTTAAAAGCAGTTTTGGTCGGCATATTTCTTGCTATTGTGCTAGGGGCGGCAAATGCATATCTTGGATTATATGCTGGTATGACTGTTTCTGCGATTATACCCGGGGCTGTTATGGCACTTGCCCTTCTCAAACCATTTAAAGGAACAATTTTGGAGGTAAACCTTGCTACAATGGGTGCCTCTGCTGGAGAATGCATTGCAGCAGGTGTAATATTCACAATCCCTGCTCTAGTTTTACTTGGAGTATGGACTGAAATTCATTATGTGGAAACAACTCTTATTTCGCTTTTAGGTGGTCTTCTTGGGGTTCTTTGGATGGTTCCTCTTAGAAGAGCATTAGTCGTTAAGACAGATCTGCCGTTTCCTGAGGGTGTTGCAGTAGCCGCCGTTTTGACTACCACTGTTGGAGGAGAAACTGCAGGGGGTAAGAAAAAAGATGGCGGAGTTAGTGGTATATGGCTTGCAGTGGGGGGCATTGTAGCTGCACTCTATAAGTTTGGCGAACTATCACTTAATGTATTCAGGGGAACAATAGAACACATCGGTAGCATCGGAAAATATGAAATAGGTGGGCAAACCCATGATGGGTGGATCTATGGTGGGGTGACAACATCTCCCGCTCTTTTAGGGGTTGGATGGATAATAGGGTCACGCATAGCATCCTATGTATTTGTAGGTGGACTGATTGGTTGGGTAATTATTGCACCGCTTGTTGCACTTGCTACGGGGCTCCCAGTACCTACTACGCCAGTTGAAATAGCTGACGCCACAGCATTTGGATATGGTAATTTAGAATTAGGTAGCCATGTATGGGGTTTTTTCAAAATCTGGGGGGATCAAATACGATACATCGGTGTTGGAGCAATGCTTGTTGGAGGTTTGTATGCAATATGGAGCATACGAACAAATCTTGTTGACAGCATACGGGAGGCAGTTATAGGAATAAAAGGAGGGCAAGTAGATACTAAAAAAAGAACAGATCAAGATCTCTCCTACAAACTTATATTTATGCTTATTGTAGTAATGATCATACCCATATTTCTGCTATATGTATATCTTTCTGAAATGTTTGGAATTTCCCTAATAATGGCCGTTATAACAATACTTTTTGCGTTTATAGCTAGTGCACTTGCAGGATATCTAACGGGTCTTGTTGGATCTTCAAACTGCCCTATATCAGGGGTAACAGTTGCAGTACTTCTTATTGTCAGTCTAATAATGCTGGGGTTTGGAGCCACAGGTCTTGCAGGGATGGCTATTGTAATTTTCATTTCAGCAGTTATATGCATAGCCGGATCAATTTCTGGAGATCTTTTGCAGTCAATGGCGTGTGGACAGATGCTAGGTGCAACACCTAAAAAATTACAGATATCAATGACTCTTGGGGTTCTAGCAATCTCTGGTGTTGTGGGTTTAGTTATAGCAGTACTACATAAGGCATTCACTATTGGGAGCAGACAACTTCCAGCACCACAAGCATTTCTAATGAAGGGAATAGTACAAGGAGTTCTGGGGGGTGAAATGCTATGGCCATACGTTCTGGTAGGAATGGTGCTAGCTCTAGTGTTGATACTTATAGGTCTGCCTGTTTTACCAGTAGCAATCGGAATATATCTGCCTTTTACACTGTCAGTACCGATATTTGCTGGTGGGATCATACGGTACCTAACTGATAGGTTACTCAAGAAAAAGTTTGGAAGTGCAGAGGAAGAAGAAATCAGCGATTGGGAACTGGCAATCAAGCAAACTGGAATAACACCAAAGGAAAAAGCCGTCAGAACGGGATTGTTAATGACGGCTGGACTTGTTGCAGGGGAAGCATTAATGGGGGTTGTTATAGCAATACTTATTGTAATGGGTATAAATCTCTCTTTATTTTCAGAAGCTCCATGGTGGCCGGGTTTACTCGTTTGGATTTATATTGCAATACTACTTGCATATATTCCAATACGGGAAATACTAAATGAAAAGACCTGATAGGTATGCCCTGATTTGAAATTCTTATGTATTGTTTGTCATCTCTGGAAAAGTGAGGATGGTGTAATCGAGTAGATATCATCTATTCTTTTTTTGTTTCCATGTTAAAAATACTGCTATTGCAATCAGGGTAAAAAGAAGTCCAAAGCCGGGTGTATCATTGGTGTCATTATTTCCACTGGAATTACCATTATCCTCTATATGTCCATCCCATAATTCATCAAGGATGTATATGTTTACAGCGGTAAACGAAATATCGTCACTATACCACTCATCATTAACTTTTTTATCAAAAAATACACCTATGTTTAGTGGGGCATTTCCGCCTGCCCAATTAGTATCAGGTTTCACTCGCATCTTCCAGGTGTAAGTAAGTGAGGTATTTTTTTCGGGAATTTCACCCAAATCTATCATCTCATACATATCGCAAGGTCCATCAAGTACCTCAAATGATGATTCATCAGCACTATTTTCGCCCGTTTCTGATAGTTTCATAGCTATCCAGACAGAATTGATTTTTGTACTAATCACAGTTTTTATGTAGAATGGTTCGCCTCGCTTTAATTTAGCATCATGGACCGTAGCATTTTCCCAACTACTGTCATCTTCACTATACCATGCATGTAGTGTCCCATAGTCACATTCACCTGCATTAGTTGCAGGCAAAAAACTAATTAGTAAAGCTTGAATAATTACAAAAATAAATACTATAGTTTTCATTTTCCCTATATAACTCATCCATAATAATGTAGGATACATTTCATTAAAAACTTTTCCCTATAAATTTAATTCCACCCATTTTCCTCGATATATTCCCCAATATCTCCAACCATCATACCCCATGAAGGAACTGCCCCAAAAGCAATAGTGTCAAAACCAAAAGTCAGGCGAGTATTCTCACCGATCAAGTTCATATTTTTATCTCTTATCGGTACGTTCATTCTAACATATATTTGTGGCTCATGTCCAAACAGAGGGTTAAACAGTGTCTCATCACTGCTATCAATTACTTTAAACTCTGCATACTCACCACGAACATTGATAAACCAGATGTTTAGTGTTATAATCCATGGTGTGACAGGAGATGGTGGCAGGATTGGTAAACCTGTTGGTCCAAGTGTACAAGTATTCCTCAGTTTCAATGCGTAAAAATCTTCATCACTGCCAAAACTAGCCTTTTCAAAAGGATCTAGATAATTTGGATACTGATCAACTGCAAGACGAATAGTCTCACTCCATTGAAAAGCACCGTCGTCATCATTGTGAGTAAGATTAATATCCAAACCAAATGGAATTGCAAACTGATTTTTAAGAGCATCCATTGCTTCACCACTCAACGTATCTTTGACATCTTGTGCACTGAATCCCGCATCGGACGGTATTGCATTTTCTATCTGTTCATCAATCTTGCTTTCAATGCTAGAAAACACATTTTCAATGTCATCCTTGATTTTGTAGACATACCATTCCCGTACACAATACACTGCCTTCGTTCCAACACTACTAAACAAAGAACCATTTTGATATGCAGACTTATTAAGATACATACTAATATTGTTGGTATACTTAGCCAATATGTCATTCTTTGCTGCGGTCATAAGTTCGATGGGATTGGGATAATTTGTTGAATTAATACTTGGATCTTGCTTGATGTCACCGATTAATCCCAAGATTTCTGTTAGCGCATTCCATGATTCTGTTTCCACCCAATTGTAAAAATCACCGGAGATATTCTCAGTATTAGAACTTCCATCGCCAGTTTCTATCAACTCATCCAGATTTGGATTGAAAACATCATCTTCATATTTCTGGATAGTATCGACAAGATTTTCATCATTCAGGGAATCGTTCCTGTAGAAAACATCTTTAACATCATTTTTTGTACCCCCATAATCCGAATAATGATTCAAAATTACTCGAATAGTGACATCTTCCTCTATTTTGCCATCAACGGCTGTAAAATGGGTCCAGTTTACCCATGTTGTATTACCAGACGTTTCTACTGTTTTACCACTCCAATGGTGCTGACGAGTCCAATGAACATCATATATCTCACCATATAGTGTACATCCCGGTACAACTAGGCCTTTAGGAGGTTTATCTATCGCATCCTTAAACTCATAATAATCAAATGTCCACGGCTCTGTACCATTATCAATGGGGTAGCTGGTATGATTACCATATGTAACAGTAGGGTCTGTATCTCTTTTTACATCTGTTCTAATTTCAGCAGTATAAACTATGGAGATAATGTTATTTATTCTGTCCAATGTAGTTTGATTTTGCTCTAAGGAACCTTTTTCGATATTTACAAAACCGTAGCCTAGATCTATGTATTCTTCAACCTTATTTTTAATATCATCTTCACTTGCATCCACCAACTCCACAGATACAGGATTGCCAATAATATCGACAAAATGAAGGATGATGCTTGTGTAATTATAAAGAGGAATCTCGGCAATTTCAGATATGTTTATGTGTGGGCTATCATCGATACTTGTGTTTTCATCATCACCGGCATCAAAATTTGCAATTCCTTTGGAAAAATCACTTGGATCGACGATGAATTCATCTCCATCCATTCCATTAAACATATTTGTGAGTGGTTGGTCACCCGAATTCTTAAGGGCCTTTCCACATTCTACTGCGAATTCAACGATACTCAAAGGATCAACACTACCAAACACCAGCCCCTCTTCAAACAACAGACCACCGTTTACAAGTGGCGAGAGGTGCTTGTTATCTACCACATTCAATGGTTTACCGCTGCTGTAATGCTTATAGCCTCTAGCAAGAGAATAAACATTAGAAAGTACCGTGGTAAAGGTCCACAACGGTTTAATGCCGTTAATCGTGTCATTGTATTCATCTACTAGGCTTTTGAGAAGAGGATACCTGGATGTAATAACAGAAGAAACAGTAATCTTTCGTGTTGTAACGGCTTTTCCCTCTGATGCACCATCTAGTTTCTTAATTTCTATATTTACTGGCACCTCCGCAACCCAATAGGTTTTATGACTCTTTTCAGCCTCAGGTCCAATTAGTGGAATGGTAAAACGCTCCATATTCATTTCTAAATCGCTGAATGTTATATTGTCCAAAGAGGTAATGGGATAATCTTCATCTTCAGGAATAATAACATTTATTGCATACCGTCCATCGTTAAAGGAATCGTAGAGATAGTTACCGGTAAGGTAGATGTTTAGCTCATCTAATATAATATCTTTAACTCGATTGCAATTTACTTCATCTGCACTAAAGGATGAGTTTTCTGGTTGAATTACTGGCTTTTTACCTATTTCTTTTAACCCTTTCATGCCAGCAATGTTCAACGCAGTAGCTAAATCTGCCTCGGCATAACGCAATAAATTTTCAATTTCGTTGAAATCAAGGGCACTGGATATCTCGATTGCTTTCTGCATTTCCAACTGTGTGACATAAACTGTTGTAAAACTACTCCCAAGTATGAGAAAGATACCAATAACTGAGAATGGAATACGGGCACGATCATCTTTTAGAAAACTTCCCCATGTTTTCATCTTCTCGTCACCCATACAGTGAGAACAACTTCTGCTTTGTTTAGCGAAATACGTTCAAAAAGCCAGTTTGAAATCATTTCTTCAAAATCGATAAGCACATCAATGTCGATTAACTCAAAAACACTGTCGACAAAATACTGGATATATGGGTCCATGAAACTGGCTACTATGCTAGTTACATTTTCCTTTATCGCCATTTCAAGTGCATCGAAACCTTCTGCAAGAGAACCAATTGATTCTCCAAGAAAATCAGTGAAATTTTCAATGAGGATATTGGTAATTTCATCAAAGATGGGATTATCCACAGTGTCGTTAACAATATCTGCAAACATACTATCAACTGTTCCAAGAGCCTCACCCATAACTGCACTTACAGCATCTTCTGCAATAGTTCCAATTGCCGCCTTGAGTTTATTAAAACCATAATCCAGTGTAGCATTTACAATACCCGGAAAAACAGTTTCATTATCTGAACTTCTAATGCCGTCAATCAGAAAACCATATACGAGCATAGTAACATTTTCACGTACTGCATTGGTTGCATTTCCAAAATCATCATAGGGTGG
>Ga0255420_10058_pt1 | contig 20923 bp, 27 predicted proteins | sample ANMaggSeSYBR02I3_FD_182630 | JGI IMG/M metagenome (GOLD analysis project Ga0255420, IMG submission 182630) | Sediment cell enrichment communities from methane seep in Santa Monica Basin, California, United Staets - ANME aggregate JGI... | ecosystem: Environmental > Aquatic > Marine > Cold seeps >...
GTGTGGGATATGGTGAAGTCTGCTGAGAAGGATGAGACTGGGAATTATCCAGAGACTGAAATTTCTGGGATAAGGGTTGATGAGAAGGTTAAGGGAGAGGTTTGAGTAATAATATTACACACCTATAACATCACATCAGGGTTAACTTTTTATTTATGTAAATCGTGTACATAATTACATGGAATATGCAGTAAATCTTTCCACGAATTACATTATCAAAATCTTATTCGAAAAAGAACTGTATTATTTCACAGTCCGCGATCTGGCAGCCATACTGAACATCCCTGTCAGAAAAGCCTATACCTATATCCCCCGGCTTGAAGAGAAGGGATTTATCAGGCCCATCGAAAAGGGCAAGTACCTCCTTCTGGGCTTTGAGCCCGAGCGTGTGCTTTCCAATCCATTTTTCATTGCATCCCATATCGTTTATCCTTCATATGTCAGTTACTGGAGTGCCCTGAACTTCTACGGCTTTACAGAGCAGGTTCCAGCCATGGTCTTCCTTGCTTCCACAAGGAAAAAGGCAAAAGTGGAGTTCAATGGCTTCAGGTTCAAATATGTGCTGGTGAACCCGAAGAAGTTTTTCGGATACAGGAAAGAAAGGATAGGTGACCTTGATTTCCTCATTGCCGAAGAGGAGAAGGCCATCATCGACAGTCTTGACCTTCCGGACAATGCAGGGGGAGTATCCGAGGTCGCTAAGGCGGTCTATAATGCAAAGGACAGTATCGAACTGGACAGACTTTTCAGGTTCGCCATTGATATGAATAACAGAAGCCTGTGTTCAAGATTAGGGTACCTGCTTGAAAGATTTGGTACTGATGCGGATGTCCTGTTGAATAACGCTTCCCGTGAATACGCCAAGCTCGACCCGGCCAGACCGAAGAGCAGGATCTGGGATAAGAAGTGGAGGGTGAATGTAAACCTGGGCGACACGGAACTGCTGGGATGGAGGGAAACATAGGATGCTCACAAGAAAGCAGATCGAAAAACTTGCACATAAGAACAGGGTGTCGCTATTCACCCAGGAGAGAGACTATATCCAGGCCGCATACCTCAGTCTCCTGTATTCGAGAAACTTTGATCTTATTTTCAAGGGCGGTACATGCCTGCGGATTGTGTATGGTTCACCGAGGTATTCTGAAGACCTTGATTTTAACTCGTCCCTGGATGAAGACGAAGCTTACAGCGCCCTGGAAACGGCTGCAAGGGAACTTGAATACTTTGGCATCGAGAGCGAACTCAAGAATAAGAGAATGTCAAGTTCAGGTTTTGGTCTTGCCCTGAGTTATAGGGGACCGCTGTATGATGGCAGGAATATCACTAAAGGATTGGTCAGGGTAGATGTTAGTTTGAGGGGCGAGGAGGTCGCAGAAGACAGGGTGCCGGTGCATACGGAGTACGATGATGTGAGGATGTTTATTATCAGTTCGATGGCTCTTGGGGACATTTTTGCTGAAAAGGTGCGGGCGCTGCTGGTAAGGGGGAAGGCAAGGGATCTGTACGATTTGTGGTTTTTGCTGGGGAAGGGGGTTGAGCCGGACCTGGAGTTGATCAACAGGAAACTGGGGCTGTACGGGAGGGTTTATTCGCATGAGGATATGGTTGAGGGGATAGCAGTTCTGGAGGGGAGTTGGGAAAAGGACCTGGGGGCGCTGCTGGGGGTGGATATTCCTTATGGGACTGTTGCCGGGTATGTGGTTGAGAGGTTGGAGGGGGTGAGATAAAGATTATGGACCCTGAACGGCGCTTCGCTCTGTATGGGGTATCGGGAGGATGCTCGCGAATGTATAATTTCAAAATTATGATGATAATTTATCACATATATTCAGGCGCGTGACACCTCATTTTATGTATAGACATTTTATTATGTTAAATCGTATGTTAAATAACATAAAAAACATAAATTATGAAAATGTTTATATGTATCATGATATATATCATAATATAGGTGATAAAATCATGAAAATCAGAATTGATGTTTCGTTAGAAAAATATTTGGTAAACAAGCTTGCTGATTTAGAAAATAAATTTGGCTTAGATAAAGGACAAATTATTGAAATATCATTAAAAAGAAACCTCTCTGATATTGAAGATAAATTGCATGACTTGATACCTATTGCAGATGTTAATGAAAAGAGGGAAAATAAAATTGATTCAGAATGGAAATTTCAACCTGAAGAGTTAGTTTCCACCGTAATAGAAAACATAAAAATTACTTTATCAAAAACTGATGTGAAAAATAAGCATATATCGATTCCTAAAAGGTATCATCATCTGTTTCCGCCGATTATGAGAAGTAGAAATCATGATTTAGAGAACAATAAGCTATTTACTATTATAGCAGATGGAAAGGAATATGAAACTCATCTTGAAGGAGCAAATAGATTACCACATATTACTGATATTTTCAATGATCATCCGGAACTATCAGAAGGGAATATAATTTATCTCGATGTAATAGAGCCCAAGAAACGTTATCAATTACGGTTTTGAATAATTGGCGCCTCTGATGTTTACTATATATAAGTGATTTATATCTGGATGATAAAGCTGCCATCACAGATTGGATATATAATATGGATCAAAAAGTGTATACATTTCCATTCGTCTATAAAAATGAATCTAAAATCGATATTCGACAATATATTCAAAAATGTTCAGAATGTTTTGGGGTTGAGTGGATATCGAAGCTAAAAAATATTATCCTAAATTTCTATCACCTCTCTGAGCATGAATCCACTATCCGACAGTCAACGGTATACTCAAGACGAAATGTACCAGGGCCTGTGCCCCCACCCCCTCAGAACCGCCCCATCATCGTATACACCCACAGGACGGCCCGCACTCGGGACGATGATAAGTGTAGCGGAGGCCAGGGCTTTGAAGCTGGATTGCACTGTTTGTGTATGTCGGGTTGGTGCCGCCGCAAACAGTAAAAATATATAATTAATGTCATAATCTGCAGCGAACTTACACGAACTCGCCGTGAAGAGTTCGTATCAGTTCGCAACTACAAGTCGGGTGCTAATTTTTGAATAATACCTGACTCCCATCCCTCCACTTGGCCCGTTGCCCGTGTCGGTGCAGCTTGTGATTATCCAGCAGAACAGGAATTTAAACCAATCCCTCTCGTAACAATATCTCGAACACATCATCAAGGAATTCTTTAGGAGTAACAGCATCTCCTGCTTCACCTGTCGTCTCATGTAAATTCTGGTTCTCAAAAGGATGGCGGTGCCATTTGCCTCCCACACAGTCCCTGCCGTACAACCTGCGCTCCCATCCCACAAGTACATAATTGGTAGTGCCGGTAATCTGGTGAAAATAGAACTGGACAAAAATGTTTTCTGAGATCTCAGCTCGTGCTTTGACAGCATTGTCAGTCCTAACTAAGATTCTAAGAGGTACCATATACTTTGAAGCTGCTTCTTCAAGTGCTTCAATAAAATCAATGAGTTTCATGTATATTTTGCAATTCTCTTGAGTTCATTGTTGATAGTATCAATACCGTCAAGCGCAAGTTCCCAATCACAAAAATCTTCTTCAACTTCAAAAGAACGGCCGGATTCTTCAACCATCTTCTTACTTTTAAAATCCTCAAAGGCCATGTTGTATTTATCACAGAACTTCTTATCCATTAACCTGTACTCTGCAAGCCTCCTGCGCAACTCGTGAATCACAAGTTGCATAGTGCCTTCTTCAGGATTGCTCTTAAATATGTGTTTATATATTCCCTGGAACTCATTGGGTAATTTAACAGATACAGGCATTTTAAATCACTGATAATCACTTGGTCTTATAACGTTAATAGTTTTCTCAATAATTCAATGTTACAACCGACCCATCATCTCATGCACCCACAGGACGGCCTGCACTTGGGATAATGATAAGTGCGGCGGGGCCAGGGCTTTGATGCCTGGTACCAGGATCAATTACCATTTAATTTGAAGCACCTACGTTTTCACCCTATATCAGGGGTCTGGGCTGTTTCTCTTCCGGCAATACCGGCAGTTTCATTGTGTTTATAAGTATAGGGTCAGTGACCTCTTTTGCCCGCTCAAGCAGCATTTCCTTGCCACGCCGGGTTATGGCGAAAATAGGAATCGCAGTACCGAACTGGGCCAGTGCATGCCCATTTATTTGTTCCCTTATATGGCGGGACGCGCATCCTGTGGTTATATCCACCAGACTGATGAACTCCTTTGCTTCTTCTTCACCCATACCAGTAACGTGTACCCCGAAGGTGATGATCTCCACATCATGCTGCTTTTCAAGTTCACGCATCTTCCTGACATCAGGTGCACATACCACAGATACACCGATGCGTCTGTGTCCCATCTCGATTGCCTTTTCCACTCCTGCCACCTGGTCCAGGGTTGCCGTCACCGGGTCAAGTACCATACCCCCTGCCTCTTCTATGCGCTGAATGAGTTTTGGTATGGGTGTGGTTTCGACCAGGCCGGATATCCTGCTCCCGATCCCCTGCGCCAATGTGGGGCTGCTGGTAATAACGGTACCTGCACCCTCACAGGCCGTGACACAGGAATCCAGCAATCCCCTGCTAAGGGCGGTCATGAATGTCTCACTGGCACCAAAACCCACGAAAATCTCCATCTCTATCTCACGCCCGCCTGTGAACATCCCGAAATCCTCTATCCTGAACTCGATATTGTCCTTCACTGATTCGGGGGTGAATTGCCTGATGTTCCTTACCTTGGCAAAGATGGGGCAATAATCGGTTCCAGGCTGGCCGACTTCGACCACTTTACCGTTCTCGACCACAACTCTGGTCTTACCCAGGGCCTCCATCACGTGTCTGTCTTTTTTTTGGGGCATAATTTTACTTCCTGGCTCTTATTAATGTTCAACTCCATGAATAAGGGGTCTACCGCATTCAATGCTCTCGAACTGGAATGTGGTCTGGGTTATATTAAATTTCCCTGCCATTACCTTGTTGATGGCATCGATCAAGGCTACGGTTTCACATACCTGTATTTCGCCTACCAGGATATGGGCACTTAAGGCATGTACATTGGAACACACGCTCCACAAATGGATATCGTGAATACCTTCCACGCCCTCAATGGAATTCACTGCCTCGACAAGTTCATTGATGTCCACGTGCCTGGGTGTGGATTCCATCAGGATGTGAAGCGAATCGCGTATGAGCCTGACAGAACCCAGCAGTATGACGGCCACGATTATGAAACTCAGCACAGGGTCGGCAAGTAAGCTGCCAGTGAACAGGATGATCAGGGCACCTGCAATGACTGCCACGCTGCTCAGGGTATCGCCCAGCGCATGCAGGTAGGCCCCCCTGACATTCAGGTCGTGGTGGCCGTGCAATCGTGTAGTTACCCACAGGTTAACTACCAAACCCACTGCTGCTACTACCAGCATCTCCATACCCCTGACCTGGGGCGGTTCAAGCACCCGGAAATATGCTTCCCTGGCAATGAATACCGAGATTATAATTAACGTGATACCATTGATGAGCGCCGAGAATATTTCGAGCCTGTGGTAACCGTAGGTCACCCTGTGGCTGGACGGTCTCTTTGCTATCTGGATGGCGGCATAGGTCAGGACCAGTGCGAACACGTCCATGAACATGTGGGCCGCATCGCTTAACAGGGCAAGGCTATTGGCATACAGCCCTCCTGCCAACTCAAGTATGAAAATGGTTGAAGTGGCGTAGATGGCGTACCTGAGATTTTTTTCTGTCATGTCAGGTCTGTGTTCTGAGCCGTGCTCATGCCCACTCATGGATTAATATATACAAGTCCTGGGTAATACCCATTTCCTAAGTTTTATAATGAAACAGCACTGTCATTATCTGTAATGATACAGATAACCACACCCTCCCGGCTGCACATCACCCTTATCGACCTGAATGCATCCCTGGGCAGGGTGGACGGAGGCGTTGGCCTGACCCTGGACGACCCGTCAATGAAGCTCACGGCCGAAGAAACAAACGAGGGTGTATTCGTCACAGGCAGCGGTGATCTTGGGCGCATAAGATCCGCAGCCGAGGCTGTCATTCCTGAAGGCGAAGGCATACATATCACAATCGAGGACGCATACCCTGACCACGTGGGTCTGGGCAGCGGTACACAGGGTGCACTGGCCGCAGGCTGGGCTGTTAATGTGATGTACGACCTGGGGTTTAGCGTGCGCGAGGTGGCCGCACTTGTGGGCCGGGGCGGCACGTCAGGCATAGGCGTTGAATCCTTTGAACACGGCGGCTTTATCGTGGACGGCGGTCACAGGTTTGCCGATAAGGGTGCGTTCTCGCCTTCGGCTACCAGCCGGGTGCCGCCCGGGCCTGTGCTGTTTCGGCATGACTTCCCTGACTGGCCCCTGGTTGTGGCCATACCTGACCTGAAAGGGGCCTCGTCCCAGCGCGAAGTGGATATTTTCAAGGAATACTGCCCCCTGCCGCTGGAGGAGGTGCAGGCCGTATCCCATATCATTCTGATGGAGATGCTGCCCTCACTGGTGGAGGAGGATATGCATACGTTCGGGGATGCGGTAAACCGCATCCAGGATGTGGGGTTCAAGCAGCGGGAGGTGGGTTTGCAGGCTGAAGAAGTAAGGCGGTGTATGGAGATAATGAGGGAGCAGGGGGCATGCGGTGCCGGTATGAGCTCATTCGGCCCCACAGTATATGCCGTGGCAGAGGAGCCTGGGAACGTGAAGAACGCCGTATCCGAATACCTGGAATCCACTATTGGTGGACGGGTGTTCGTTACCCGGGCAAGGAATACGGGTGCGGAAACTGTTTTTAGTAAATAGCTGTACAATGTAATTGGAAAACAGTTGGTACTGAGGTAGTAATCTGGATGCAGGGTGGCGGTCCCTACCGTAGCTGTAAGATGCACCCCCGGAAAATAAGTGCTGCTGCCAGTAATGTTGTGATCTACTGTCTACTGTTATTGGTATCACTTACTCAAGCAGTATCTCAATCCTTGTCAGGAATCGGCTCACCTGATTATCCTCAACTTCCACGTCAAAGCTCTTCACATTGATATTTTTGATATTCCCTTTCGACTTGAAGATAGGCAGTTCAGATGCCTCATCCACTGCATTCTTAAGTGCAGCCTCCCAGCCATCAGGGGACGACCCAATTGTTTCAATTATTTTCACTACCATTCCAATTTCCTCCTGTGTCTTATCTTATCATTCAACCTTTCTCATAACTACAGAACCGTCGCGCATACGCACCTTCATATACTGCTCCTTTTCAACCCCGACTTCGTATTTATTGTACAGCATGGCCTCCAGCTGACCTACACCCAGTACCCTGCGCAGCATTTTACTATTCTCACCGCTCTTTTTGACTGGTGTGGCAGGCGGGCTAAGCGGCACTTTCTTCTTGGAATATATGGCACCGCCGGTCATATTCGCACCCACGTATCCTTTAGCCTCTTTGATGACCAGATGGCCTGATCTCATGTATGCACCAGCGAACTCATCGACTATGCCGCTGATCACCACCGTACCTCCGGCCAGCCTGGAACCAGTATTCATTCCGGCATTACCTTTTACATACACAATACCCTGGCGCATGAGCAACCCGGTGCCATTGTAAGCATCACCTTCCACCCTCACCGTGCCCCTGCAATCCATGCGAGCGCCTATGGTACCCCGCAGAATGCCGTCATTGAGAATTAGTATATTATCATCCTTGTCAAGGGAATTGGACACCAGGGTATCCTCACCCGGTCCGCTGCACATAATATCTGTAATGGAACGAAATTTCCTGTATCCGTCCACATCAGGGGCCACCTCAATAATGTTGCCAAGCGGCTCCTGCACCGTCTGGCTGACATACAGCGCACCGGCCACCATACCCATACCTGCCTCGCTACCTACACTGCCATCAACAAAAACCCTGCCTGCTGGTTTTGGCCTGCCGGAACCGCCCAGGTGTTTCAGGTCCGCACCCATGCTATATGCCAGGCGCTCACCCACGTCGCCCTTGATATGGACATCGGCACCATCTTTCAGGGCATCCACAAGGTCCTGGTAGGTGTATGTACTTTCAGCCTGGTTTGGAATCAGGGAATCAGGGTCCAGTTTCTGGTTTAAGTAATGGAAATTGAATGTGTAATCGCACAGGTTGTCCACCAGGGATGTGAGCCGGATATTGACGTTTTTCATAAATTCTTCATCCGTGTATCAGCATGGGCAAACAGCGCGTGCATACCCATTCACTCTTCATCTTGTGGCGCAGGGGCAGCAGGTACACTTCATCTTCTCCCTTATTGCAATTGAAGCACTTGATAGAGATATCGGTCTTCCCGGGCTGTTTTTCGGCCTTTTTTTCATCGAACTCCTCGGTTTCCCGCTCTTCCACGGTCAGTGCACCTTCAGGACACAGTCCGATACAATACCCCATGCCGTCGCACAGTTCTTCCGATACGACCTTTGCCTTACCGTCAATGATCTGTATGGCACCTTCAGCACATGGAGCCACACACTTTCCACATCCTGTGCATTTTTCTTCATCTATTTTAACTATTGTCCGCTTTACCATTTCTTTATCTCCCTTTTATCTCTTTTTAGTGATGTGTACCTTCAACAATCCTGATACCTGCATCTTCAATAGTCTTTTTAATGTAATCGATATGGGGACATTTTGGGTAATCCTCCATCTGCATGCAGGAACCAAGGTGGATAACATCCACGCCTAGTTTTTTTACAGACCTGACCAGTCGATATACACGCCGTCCTGAACACCCGCCACATGTGAAAAATGCGATTATTTCTGCATTTTCATCATAGTCCCTGAAGTACATCTTCCGCTGATTAAAGGCCATGAAGCACCCCACACCCGGGCATGTTTCTGATACTATATCACACCTGACAACTGCGATTTTAGTAGGTTTTTCTTCGGTGTTCTCTCTGGTAATGATCCTCACCACATATGTGTATTAATTCAATATTATAAATAAACTGGAAAACAACGAGCTGCTCTTTGCATTGAGTTTTTCATTGTACTATTACTGTTTTATTTGCCTGAAACAATATATAGGAATCTGAAAAAGATTTTAATTAAAAAGGGAGGCATTTCCGCCAGAATGCCATTGGCTCATTTAAGTATATCTGCAATCTGCGGTGCATCTTTCGTATATATCATTAAATGGTTGATTGATGGATGTGGATTAAAACGAATCCGGATATTGTAAACTGATTTTGAACAATTGTAATAGATATATCCATAACCAAAACAAAAAACAACCCATATGAGACTTAAAGTAAGGTCTTCCATTGTTTCTCCTATAAATATCTGAAAAATAAGCAAGAAAAGCCAAAATATTCCTACTATGAATAAGGCCCAGTACACTAATCTGTATAGTTTATTCTTTTGTACCTGTACTGTGTTTATTGAATCTAAAGTATGGGTTGTTGAACCAAAAATCCGTTGAAATATAGTACTGACCCTGATATACTTACTATTAATTTCAACGCTTGATCTCGATATGATAAACTGTGTTAACACAATGGATAACATTAATAATCCAACTACATGTTTGTAAGAAAAGGAATCATATCCGGCTATATGATAGAAAACAAAAACAGTAAAGGCAAAGAGTAAACCAATAACAACCTCTTTTCTTAACCCAGCAACATAAGTATTCTTCAAAAGTAAAGGCAATAATGTGGGTGGATTTGTATCATTATATGTTAGTGAAGAGGACGATTCTAAATTATTATGTAGGATTGGATAATTATTCGAATTCAGGTTTGGGCACCATCCCAACATTCTCTTGACATCTTCAAATGAAACAACCATCTCACTTTACCCCCCTGTAATGTTCAATAGCAGCCTGTATCCCGGATGCGGTCGTCTGGTCTGTTATGACTGAATAATACGGAGAGAGTTCATACCACTTTTTCTTTCTGGATTCGATATACAATTGTGTATCCAGACCATATTTTTCCCGGTCTTGCTTATGTTTCACAAGCAAGTACCATGGCAGCAAGGGGGCAATTGACACTATCAATTTCCATTCCCCGGATATTACTGAATGAGCAAGAAATGCAACAAGGATTATTAGCGCTATTGCTATTAGTGTGATTGAGGGTTTATTCAATTTAAATGTTGTAACTGATTTAATGTCCTTGTAATTTAGTACGACATCTCTTAGTTCGAATGACTTTAAGTGCACATCGTTTTCATCAATAGAAATACTCGCCTGAAACATTTTTATTACAAGGAAATAAAGTAAGGAATACATTATCACGAGAATTGGAATCAATACTGCATAACCCAGATTCCAGCCTAAATTCAGGACCAGATTCACGCTTATAACAAAGAAAAAAGTGAATACTGATGTGTTATCAAAGAACATTACATTGTTAGATTCAAATTTTTCAACATTTGATCCGCCAGATGGGATTTGTGGAGGATTTACAAAATCGACATGTTGGATGGTGTTGTATTTAGCTGGAGTTACACCCGGACACCACCCCATCATTTTTCTTATATTTTCGATTAAAAGAGTCATTTTATTCAGTCCTCATGATTTTGAGATCCCCAAAAAGGATTGCTTTTTTCATGATCAGCGTCTTTTCGTTCTTGTGCTCCCAATAGAGCACTATGATGAATTCTATCCAGACAAAGAACATTGTACCCGATATAAAAGCCATCCCTCCGGTGATGTTAGTTACCAAAAAGACAAAGAAAACTATCAGACTAACAATAACCAGAAATATGATCGCTATTTGTTTTTTTGTGAGTTGTGGTTCTGCGATCCCTATGCCAGCAGCCCTATTGAATCTGTGCCAATCATTCACTCCAGAGAAAAAATGGAAGAACAAACCACTGATGATGCCTATCAGGTACATATCCAGATTAACTTTCCCATACCCATCAAAAGAAACAACAGCTAGATACATGAACACCAATAATTTCAATAAGACTTTGTTGTGGTATTTTTTCAACCAGCCAGTGCCCACATGAGTGATCTTACCTTTACTATCAGGCGTATTTACTCTAAGGTCATCGAATTGCAATGATTTTTTGGTGTAGGTCGCACTCGCATTCGGGCACCACCCCATCATTTTCCGTATATTTTCGACTAAAGTGGTCATTATTCTTTCCCCTGCTACTCCAGCTTTTCAGGAGCAATGCTTTTCAGCATCAATAAATCATGCTCATTGCGTGGGTAAAGAAATATATTCCTTCCCCCTATGCTGATTTTTATAGTCTCCGGATAGCGGGATATTCTGATAGCGCTATATACCACATAGATCAACAATAATGTGGATACCCTGAACATCACACTTATAATTGAAGTTCCTGATAGGGAAATTAAAATAACAAATATCAATGCGATTAAACTTTGCACCCTATGTTTGTGTGCATAGTTTTCACCTGATTTTACCTTATCAATATCACTTTTATGATATCTCTTCTCACCCAATAACGGGAACCTTATCCGCAACATATCTTTATCCACGGATATTTTGGTGCGGTCGAATATGAAAAGTAATGCATAAAGTAAAAGCGATAAGAATATCACATATATATTCGACGTCTGGATGCCGATTAAAAGTAGGGCTATTGAGCTGAACATGACAGCAAATATGCGCCAGTCAAACATCTGGACTGGTATGTCCATATACTGATTATTCTCATCGTAGGTAGCAGTGCCTGTGCTAAAAGCATTCTCCGAAAAGAACTCATCATTATGGTTGCAAACGACTATTTCCTGTGGACACCAGCCCATCATTCTTTTAATATGTTCGGCAACTGCTATCATTGCGAGTGCCTCCCATCCGATACTGCAACAAGTGGTGCATACCACGACTTCTTAACCAGGGTCTTCTGGTTTTTCCTCTCCCATTGTACAATGTGCATGTAATCCAACCACATCAGGAGGCTGAAGCCACTAACAAATGCAGCGACACTTCTCCATCCGTAAATTGACGTAAAATGGGAGAATGCAGCCACATATAGGAAAATAATGATACCAAACACAACTATCCGTTTTATGGAGAGTTTTCTGGCAGCTTTATGAGGGGCGCGAGTTGGTATCCTGTCCAGTGAATTCCAGACGACTTTACCTATGAGCACATCTAGCAATATCCCCAAAAACAGCCCTGCCAGAAAAACATCAATGATACTTGCGCCGAATGAAATGAACATGTTGATGACAGTGATGGAGATAAGAACTGCTAATATCAAAATCAGGTTCCGGTATTTGTTCTTCCATCGTATAGTTGCGTGAGTTGAACTACCACCGTCAGTTTCATTCATCACTGGATGATCAAAATGCATGGCATTTTCAGTCATGGCCGTGCCTGCAGACGGGCACCACCCCATCAATTTTTTGACATAATCAACAAATTCAGCCATCAAATGTAACCGCCCCTGTGTGCTGCAACCTCACTGAAAATTCATCCGGATTATCAACATAAAACATGAATTGACGCTTTTTTGTTGCCACAAGATGCAATGAAGCCTGGTAATGCATCCTTATCTCATTATTGTAGACCATAACAGCGAACCACACAGTCATTAGGGGCATTGAGAATATATTAACAATTGTGACCAGCATCGGAAGGGGTTGTTCTATATTTATGAGTATAGCATTAATATTAAGGGTGGCCAGAAAGACCAGAACAATTAATGCAACAAGGCGAATAATCCAGCGCTTTGTATGGGATAAATTCTTTATGATCTGAGTTTTTATAATCTCATTTTTTTGTATCACAATAGAACGGAGAAAAGGCCTGTGGATGATTATTGTACCATGTAAAAGTTCTACCGTTGTGCGGTTTTGAAGAACCCATAGTAAGACGGCCAGATAGTATGCGATGACAATGAAAATATCAAGGATAGAATAATGATTGACAATGATCATTAACATGAATCCTCCAATCCAGACCGGGAGTAAAATTCGTATCATGCCTGAATCCAGAACAGGGACGTCCACAAGCACCTTCTCCCGCTGATTTTTTTGCGTGTCGCCATATCCGGCACAAAAATCATGCATGCCTGTTCTGTGCTTTGTATCCCCAGCTTGCATAAACCCTAAATCCTTTTGCGGGCACCACCCCATCATCCTTTTTACCTTATCGACCATGTTCGCAATCATTTCAATCACTAGACCCTATTAGTTCTGTTAAATACCTCAATAAGAAATGCATCCGGATGCACCCTCAGTATTGATGTATTCACGTGTCATCACCTACTACACCATTACCTGAATCCCTGCTTGCTTCCTCAAGTAAGTCTGCAATATCCCGCGCTTCCTTTGCATAAATATACAAATTGTTGATAGATGGATGTGGATTAAAGCTGATTTGAATCTGGTAATCTGATTTTGATGTGACATACATGATATAGCTCCAACCAAAACAAAAAATAATCCCTACGATACTTGAGGTAAGTTCTCCAACAGTTTTTCCTGCAAAAAGATGAGACAAAAATAATAAAATATAAGATAATCCTATAATGAAAATAATCCAGAATATAAATTTTCCTAATTTATTATTTTTCTCTATATGTATTGTGTTTATTGAATCTAATGAATGAGTTGTTGAACCTGCAATCCAATGAAATAGTGTGCGGACCTTGATAAATTTATCATTGATTTCAATATTTGACCTGGATAATGCAAACTGTGTTAACACCAGTGCTAACATTACTAATTGAATCTCATATTTATGAATTAAGGAATTATTTGAGAAAAAAATAACAGTCAAAATTGAGATTATGCCAATGAAGTTTTCTTTTACTAATCCTCCAGCATAAATATTTTTATAAAATGACGGCAAAGATGTTGATCGAATGGTTTCATTACGTTGTGAAAATGATTTTGAATAATTGAAGGATAATGGATCTGTTCCCATATCCCTATTCACATTCGGGCACCACCCCATCATTTCTTTTATATTTTCGAGGTTGAATGTCATAGGCCCACCTCCAGCGTATTCTTCAACTCCTGCGGGTCATCGACATAAACGTAAAGGGATACTTCATTTTTCAGTTTTGCAGTAATTTTAAGTGCACTACGATAAGTTGATTTCTTTTTTCCCATGAAATATATCGATATATATGCTGAAATAAGGCCAATATTTACGAAAACAATAGGAATGGTATCCAATAACGAATAATTGCCAGCAAAGTAATGAGAGGATACATCTGCAATACTTTTCATTGAGATTGCCAGTATAATTATTACCGAGAGAGGAATTATCCACCGTACCGAATGGTTGTAGTTCTTTACAACTTCAGTTTTCAGGATACTGTCTTTTGGAATTATGACAGGCTTTTGAAATGGTCTATTTACTATTATCGAATCTACGGTAAGCTCTGCATTTTTTCTTTTGGCATACATCAGAATAAAAATTACAATAAAAAGGCCTACAGAAAAAATGATGAAAACAAAATTTCTAAGTATTGGGACAAAAAAGGCTGAAATCATCAAAACAAATATTGCCATGACAATTGAAAACAGAATAATAGCAATACTCACAATGTTGAAATCCAGATAATCAATAATCAGTTTCTCTCCACTAGTTATCCCTTTTGCGGTATGAGAATCCTTTTGGTAAAATTTGTCATCATACAGTTCATGTTTTTCACTTCTGGCATCTGCAAAATCAAAACCTTTTTGCGGACACCAGCCCATCATTTTCCGTATAGTCTGTGCAAAATTCAGTATCAAGCCAATCCCCTCAACTTCCCGAACAGTTCATCAGCAAGTTTAGTCGGATCATCCGTCTTCTCAAGCTTGACCTTCATCTCATCTGCAAGGTCCCACAGCAGTTCGATGCACTGCGTATACCTGCTGCATGCACCGCAGTCCCCTTCGTGTTCGTACCACACCTGCATCCCATGTTTTGCCGACACAAATATGATGGCATTGGCATCAAGCGGTATCGAGTGCCCGAACAGGATACCCCGCTTGGCATTTATATTCTCCACCTCTATCTGGTTTGCCTGCGCCATCTCAAGCAGTGTATCCTCAATACGTTTATCCATGCTGATGAGCGCCCTGGATACCGCCTGTCGTGAAATGTTGAACGAGCGGGCAATATTGATATTGGGAAGCCCATCTCTTCTTAGTTTCCAGAACTTGAACTGCTTTTCATCTATTGGCAGGAACATAGGTCAATATATGCATGTTGACTATTTAAGATTTTGTATTTCCATACTATTTTAACAATATAAAATTTTGAAAATAGAATAAGATTGATACAATTTAAATATATTGAAAGACTGATGTTACCTCTATCATATCTCTTTAAAATTACTTACCTGCACTTGATTGGAAATATCGAAATCAAGCTAACCACAGCAATATAATTCCCGAGGATTAGCTTCGATGCCTCGGACTTTTCGAAGAAGTCTGGAGTCCGTGACTCCTCCTATGCGCTAAAACTTATGCTCCAGAAAAACAATAGACATCCAGAACAACTTTCCTGAAATGCCTAAATTCAGGCGTGAATAAATCGAAATAGTAGCATAAATACAATAAATTAAAGAAATATATGAAAATAACTTGAATTTGGACGATTATAATGGATATAATAAGATGTATGAAAGAATGTAGTATTCCTACAATACTTTTTTCTAAACCAGATTTAGATCTTGCTAAAAAGCAATACTCAGATTACTGCATAATTACTGCAGAAAAAATAAAACATCGAGGTAACAAAGGTAAAAAAATAGAAAGTAGAGTGATAATATATTCACCTGTGGGTAATCAAGATGAATTTTGGACAAATTCTTATGAACAAATATGCATGCCAAAAATTGCAATTGTAGGATTCAGTACAAGTAAAAAAGCTATGGAAGAATTCTATATTAATTTAAAAAATATGGATGTTGCTACTGCATGTAGAATGTCTGCATTTGGTGGATCGAGACAACTGAGAAAGAATTTGAAACGAATGGCTCTTTTTTTGAATTTTCGAGACTATTTAGGTGAAGATTTTAAAACTGAAAATATGTTTCATCCAAATCAAAAAGAAATATTCTATACACAGATTGTCAAATGCTGTTCTCTTGGGAAGATAAAAGATTTTTCAAATTCTTCAGCTATTTATCCAAGTTATGTTAATAAAAATATTAAGTCTGATTATTTGAATAATTCTGGACACAGAGAATGTATAGATAAAATATTCTTACGCGAAATGAGATTTTCTGAATCAATTCCAATAATTCTCATATTTAAACCAGCTTGGGAAAATCTAAAGAAAATGAAATTATTATCTGAATTAAATGGTGGTATAATAGACTGGGTGCCTCATCCTTCAGATCCAGGAAATGACGTACTCAAGCTATTTAAAGTATATGAAAATCATGAAGATATTAATAAATATACTTGGAAAGAATCGGCAAAACAATTGATATATTTGAGAGAGAAAATTAATAATATGTCAAGAAAACAATAAAATTGGATTTGATACTCATAAGACTTTTCCTAAATTTCAAAGTGCGCCTGAATGCAAACAACTCAATATTCTTTTGAAACATTCATGAGCATCCGCCTCAATGCCCCGGACAGAACATAGCGACGTCCGGGGTCGTTGACTTTCCAGCTGCCCCCCTCACTTCAACTCGTAAATCAACACATCCTCATTCTCGAATATCTTCTCAAAATACTCCATTTCCGCACCAGTATTGAACTTGTAAGCCACAGACGGCTCATAGTATTCTTTAATAAAAGCTTCGGATTGAAAACCGCCTACATCCCCTACTTTAAAGTCAGGCTGGGCGGTCATGTGCATAACCGTGAAGTAAACATCCCATCTGTTCCTTGAAATGTATACATACCTGGCCCCGTACTTCCCGGCAATATCACTTGCAGCTTCTTCAGAAGTTGCAGTGAAGAACCTGGATACATCCATAACTTTCTCATTGGTTTCAAAGGTATCGTATAGTTCAGACGGTCTACCCACACTCCATTTAATCTCCTCAGAGGCATAGGCAATAACAGGCTCCTTGCCAGATGCCTTTATATCGAGTTCATAGTCCCACCACCCCAGGACACTGCCACTCTCTTCACCCTGCAGGAACTGTATGGCCTCGTATGCCCCTGAAGTAATGGGATGACCAGTCGTTCCGCTATTAGAATCAAGGAAATACTGGTACTCGAACGGTCCGAATGCACTTGTGTCGATCACATTCGGGTCTAATCCATATAATCTATATCCAGAATCTCCGGGCTGTTCCTCTATCAGCAAGACTTCCCTCTGATTACCAAGGTAGGTATAATACGCACCCAAAGAGGCGAATGAAATAATAAAGACAAGTACCGCTGCAGCAATGAACCGTGTATTCTTTTTCTCAACGGGTTTGCTGAAAAAAGCCATGATATTAGGTACCGCCAGGATAGCTGTAAAGACTATCAATGAAATTATACCGAAAGCATAGTAATTGAACGGTTTGTCAAATACCGTGATCTGGGATTCATGCGATATCAGGGTCTGGCCCAGATACCAGAAAAACACAAGTGTCAAAACAATATTACTGGAAGCCAGTATCCTCTGGATTTGTGCAGATTTCACGAAATTAAAGAACATCACCAGCGATGTGATACCTATTAACAGAAGTATCCCTGAAGATATGAATATAATATCCATCACATACCACGGAAATATCTGTACATTTGCCAGCACCCTTAAGGCTGTACTGACAAGCCACAGTGCATACACCAGATGCAGGATACTGACAAAACCATTGAATCCCATACCTTTAATTTTATTAATAACGATTACTCCATACGAATCCATATATATTCCCTCCCTTTTCAGCTGCATTTCGGCATTGGGGCACCACCCCATCATTTTCCGTATAGTCTGTGCAAAATTCAGTATCAAGCCAATCCCCTCAACTTCCCGAACAGTTCATCAGCAAGTTCAGTCGGATCATCCGTCTTCTCAAGCTTGATCTTCATCTCATCTGCAAGGTCCCACAGCAGTTCGATGCACTGCGTATACCTGGTGCATGCGCCGCAGTCCCCTTCGTGCTCATACCACACCTGCACCCCATGTTTTGCCGACACGAATATGATGGCGTTGGCATCAAACGGCATCGAGTGCCCGAACAGGATACCCCGCTCGGTATGTATGCTCTCCATCTCTATCTGGTTTGCCTGCGCCATCTCAAGCAGTGTATCCTCAATACGTTTATCCATGCTGATGAGCGCCCTGGATACCGCTTGCCTTGAGATATTGAACGAGCGTGCAATATTGATATTGGGAAGCCCGTCTCTTCTTAGTTTCCAGAACTTGAACTGTTTTTCATCTATTGGCAGGAACATAGGTCAATGCATGTATGTTGACTATTTAAGGATTGCTGAATGAAGTACTCATTATATACAACATGAATCCGAATTGAATACCAATGTCAACAGAGAATATCACAGCATTAATGGATAGCGGTTATCCGGTAGGGGTGAAATTCACCCAAACCGGCCCTGAATCCCAAACAGACAAACTCTTCTGCGAACTTGTCCAGCAGGCTCGCCATGGCGAAACCATCTCATTCTCAGTACAGGGCTGTCCTGTGGGTGCCTATGTACTGGGCAGGGATGCGCCCCAGCCTGACGAATATTATTTCAGTTCTGGCAGGTACATAAGCAAAGCAGCAGCCGCCCAGGCAGCCGGTTCACTGCCACGCCTGGATACACGATACAACTTTGTGGAACTATTCCCTGTAAAGCAGGACCAGGTCGAGTTTGATGTACTGCTGCTGTTCCTCAATCCTGCCAGAGCCATGCGGCTGGTACAGGCCATGTCCTACCACAACGGCCAGCCCCTGCTGTTCAGCAACAACGGTACGGCTTCCGTGTGCGGGGAATGCACGGTTACACCATTCAATACCAAACGCCTGTGCCTTTCCATTGGCTGCAAAGGTTCGCGAAAGCACAGCAGGTATACAGAAGATGAAATGATAGCAGGCATCCCACACATCCTGGTCAATGACATTAATGAGGGGCTTGCCTCCATTCCAGGGATATTTGACTAAATTGATTCCACAACCTTTAATATCATGTGCTCCATATTTGATATGCATCTCAAAAATGGCGAGTACAATGGAAGACATATCAGCACTAAAAAAACTGGCACTCATGGGCGGACTTGATGGAATTACCAGGATATCATCATCTGAATTTGCAAACCACATTTTTTCCAGTACCCAGACTGCATCCCGGCGGCTGCAATCCCTTGAACAGGCAGGATACATTACCCGTGAAGTTAGGCCTGCGGGCCAGCACATCAAGATAACCAGTGCCGGGCGGCAGGTGCTGGAAGCAGAGTACCTGGAATACCGCCAGATATTCACACCCGGTTCAACACCGATCGAACTGACAGGTCATGTCATCACAGGTCTGGGTGAGGGGCAGTATTACACTACCATTAAAGGATATCATGACCAGTTCGTCAACCTGCTGGGATTCGAACCCTATCCGGGAACCCTGAATATAAAACTGGAGCAAGAAAGCATAGGATGCCGGACCCTGTTGAACATGAAGGACAAGGTAACCATAGAGGGATTCACCAGCAGGAACCGCACATTCGGAGGAGGGCGCTGTTTTCCTATATCCCTGGGCAACGGCACCAAAGGGGCCATAATGATACCGGACAGGACACATTACCCTGACGATATCATCGAGATAATATCAACAGAGAACCTGAGAGAACACCTTGGATTGAAGGATGGCAGCAAAATTACAGTAATAGTAGAATAAGTTGAAGTGATACACAATGAACAATTTTGAGAATAATCAAGTACAACTAGCGGCAGAGGCACTTAAGAACGGGGAGATGATATTACTCTTTGACTCAGATGACCGTGAGGGTGAGACCGATTTCGTCATACCTGCCAACAGGGTTACACCTGCTCATGTCTATAATATGCGAAAGGATGGAGGAGGTTTGATCTGTGTGGCCATACATCCCTCGGCTGCCGGTAAACTTGGACTCCCTTTTTATTCAGATATTCTACGTAATTCAGACTTGAATGGGGATGGAAAGATACTTCGAAAAATGGTAGAAAAGGACGGGGATATACCCTATGATTCCAAATCTTCATTTTCATTATGGGTGAACCACAGGGACACTTTTACCGGCATCACTGATAAGGATCGTTCATTGACCATAAGCCGGATCGGGGAATTCGTCAATAAGGCCATGAATGGTATGGACGTTGACCTGTCATCCGAATTCAGGTCACCGGGTCATGTATCGTTGTTGAGGGCTGCAGATGGTCTGGTCAACAAGCGTGCCGGGCAGACTGAATTATCAGTGGTCCTTGCAGAATTTGCAGGAATCATCCCTGCCATGGCTATATGTGAAATGCTTGATGGAACAAACGGTCTGGCACTGTCAAAAGAGGATGCTATAAAGTTTGCTGATGAACATGGGCTCGTGTTCATTGAAGGAAAAGATGTAATACAAGAATATAATAACACTAACTGAACCAGGGATCATGTCCCTGGCTAATGTTATATTATTATATTTCTCCATCCTTTTGTTATATTTCCCCACACCATTGTTATATTTCCCCTTCCCTTTGATGTGGTGAAATCATTTTTTGGACACATTCATTTGTTTCAGTTTCTGGATATTTTCCAGTATAGTCCTGGACTCCATAACTTTTTGTTTCCCCAGGTGATCGATAATAGTATTTATACTCTTATCCAGTTGATATGTCTTAAAAGGTCTACCTTTTCCAGGTTTTTTCACTTCCTTGATAATCACCCAATTAAGGTTATCGAGTTCACGCATTGCAGTACTGACTTCAGGTTGTCTTAAGTTGGATGCGATTTCGATATCACGTGAGGTTACCTTATCGCCGTTTCTAAGAAATGTAAGTGTTTTAGCGACATTCCTTTTTAACCCAAAGCCCATGCGCTTCAAACAGGTCAGGATAATGCCCTGGATTTTATTAATG
>Ga0255420_10065_pt1 | contig 20608 bp, 13 predicted proteins | sample ANMaggSeSYBR02I3_FD_182630 | JGI IMG/M metagenome (GOLD analysis project Ga0255420, IMG submission 182630) | Sediment cell enrichment communities from methane seep in Santa Monica Basin, California, United Staets - ANME aggregate JGI... | ecosystem: Environmental > Aquatic > Marine > Cold seeps >...
AGTGGTTGCCCCATACACCTGCCACCGCAGCCCGACAGGGCGGCAGGTGGCATCCAACCTTGGGGATTTGTGTGAACTTTGAACCGCCAAGGACGCGGAGTGCGCAGAGCATTTTTGTCCCTCTCTGCGTACCTCGGCGAACTCTGCGGTAAGTATTGAACTGGTATTTGGCGGTAGACCTTACCATATCTAAAAATCATCATCCTGGGAATAACTACGCCCCAGTTTAATAGCCAGTTCGGCCTTCATCAATTCCGGACCCAGGTAGGCAGCATGGTCCAGCCTTGATACCAACCCCAACTCCAGGGCAGTATCCAGCACCTCCTTTGCATTATCCCCCACAATGGTATATTTTGTATGCCTGGCAATGATCCTACCCTGCCTGAACTCCCCGTCCCCGAAACTTTGGTCAGAGATACTTATCCTGAAACTCCCGGCAGGGTCCCGCATCCACTGGTAGCTTTTTTCACCCTCTATAAACTCTTCAGGTAAGTTTTCAAAGGGTCTGAACCGTTTTTCCTTTAGCACAAGCAGGTCAAGTCCCAGGTCCTTGGGGGGAGTGCTGCGCCGCCGGGCCAGTGCCGTCATCCCGGCCGCTGCTTTAAGTTCGGCTATACTGCCCCTGGCTTTGTCGCTGTATTCGGGAGTAAACAGGATATCTGCACCCACATCACCTGCAATTGAAGCGAGCATCGCATTCACTCCTACCGAATCGGCATCAATGAGTTCAGTGATATTACCGACACCAAAGAAGGTGGGGGTGTGGGGATGTGATCGCCTGAATTGTTTATACCGTGTCATGGATTCAACCATGCCCTGTCCTGGTGGGTCCAGCACCGGGTCTGCAATGATCTTTGAGATGCCTGCATCCTTTACAGACTTGATGTTTGCCTCCAGGCTGTTCATGCCACCACCGCTGTCAGGAATAACAACTGCAGCAATACCCTTTTTGGAAATTACGGGTACAACCTGTGGGATATTGCCAGAATTCAGGCTCAATACCATATCAATGCCATATTCAACTGCTGCAACGATCAGTTCGGACTCCAGTGTGTCAATACTTAAGGGCACTGAAGCAACTTCCCTGGCCACACTGACCGTGCACCGAACATCATTAGCAGTAGCATCCATGCCCACACCAAGGTCAATGATATCCGCACCTTTGGACTGGAAAATATGTATCCTCCTGATAAGTTCATCATTGGGCAGGGAAGTAGCATCCACTATTTCTGCCATCACTTTTATGATCGAATCACCGCCGATCTTGAGGTGGCTCAATAATAAAGCTGGTGATGAGGCATCTTCCATTTCTAAAATACTTGATAATGCAATATCCCGTCGCTGCTGTATTAGTAATTCACAGGCGGGTACAGTAGTCGATAATTCAACATCACCAGAATTTGACAGCACGAATCCCAGGTCAATAGCATGTTTTGGACCCAGCCTAATTGGAGTTTCCAGTTGCTTTTCGAGCCAGGTAAAATCGGCAGAGACAAGCCCTGGTATGATAATAAGGTCTAATTCTTGCCCGGCAAGGGATTTTTCAAGACGTTTCGGCGTGGTAAAGGCGGCAACATCAATGTCAAGTACCAGAACTTCGGCCAGATTGCCCACAGACTTTCGTACTATCCCTGCGGCCTTACGCCCCGTTACAACAAGTACTCGCATGTTATCTTAATTTTTTGTTACATGTAAAAAGGTTTGTTATCTTAAAAACGTGACTTTTTAATTTATTCCGGATAAATGGATCTGGGCAAAAAAATTAACAGCAGAGGTTCTCAGAGGGTCATTATTTTACTCTGCGTCCCTTTGTGCTCTTTGCCTGACGACAAGAAGTTATATCACATATTGCCCCTGTGACTACCCCTTCCATTCGGGGTAATCCTACTGTAGAATGCGTGAGTGGCAACGCCCACGTAGTAAGCCTGTGGAACAACGTGGAAAAAAATCAGAAAATCCGATTTGGATTAACTGCCACGATAAGACATGTTATGTGGGTTTTACCATAGGCTCAATTGGAAGTAAATAACAGTGGATGAAATTACAGTGGATTAAATAGCAGTAGATGAAATAGCAATAGATGAAATAACGGTGGATAACATAGCAGTGAACAAGCGTTCATGACCCATCGGGACACCCATGAACATGAAAATGCTATTTTCAGAGCAAAATAATGGTAGATACTATGAAGATCCTGATCATTGGCGGCACAGGCGAGACCGGGCAGTGGTTCACCCGGTTCTACAAAAAACATGGATGGGATGTAACGGTCTGGGGTGCAAATGAGAGGAGGGATATCGCTGAAAAACTTGGCGTGCCCTTTGCCGATAACCTGGACAAGGAGTTGGCACAGTCTAATGTGGTCATGGTATCTGTCCCCATTGACCTCACTGAACAGGTGATAGCAGATATTGCACCGAAAATGAAACCGGGTAGTTTGCTCATGGATATTACTTCGGTCAAGACCATGCCCGTACATGCTATGCAGAAGTATGCACCTGGAGGCGTAGAGATACTTGGTACCCACCCCATGTTCGGCCCCACCATCACTGACCTGCAGGGCCAGATCGTCATACTGGTACCTGTTGAAGGGCGAAGTGAATACTGGCTGCCCGTGATTTATTCATTGTATGAAAAGCATGGTGCCCATATAGAATTTGCAACCCCCAGGGAACATGACCGTATGATGGCTGTGGTGCAGGGTTTGACCCATTTTGCATACATTTCAATAGGTGCCGCCATGTCCGAACTGGACTTCGACGTGCCCGCATCCCGCAGGTTCATGAGCCCGGTCTATGAGATAATGCTGGACTTTGTAGGCAGAATACTGGCCCAGAACCCGTACCTTTATGCCATGATCCAGATGAACCCGGAAGTAGAGGCTGTCCACCAGGCATTCATGAAAGTGTGCGAGGACATGTCAGATAAGGTCAACAGTAACGATATCCAGGGTTTTGTTGATATAATAAAGCGATCAGCGGTCCATTTCGGCGATACCCAGGCCGCACTTGGACGCTCTGACAAATTGATCAATACCAAAATATCGGAATTCCAGGAACTGATCCATTCTATTGGGACAGAACGGGGACTGCGTCACCAGTATTCAGGAGTGACCCATATTGGTATTATAAAGAAAGTGACGCCACTTGTGGTGACTATTGAGCACAGCGGCAGGGAGGTCGAACTCAAGATTGAGAATACCCGCCTGCTGCAAATGAATGAATTGCTTGAATGGAAGAAGAACAACCTTGACCATTCACGTCGCGACGTATCTGCATTCATCCCACACGGTGCCAGACCAGAGACTATCAAAGATATCATTTCCAGGGTGGGCGGGGTGGTTTCAGTCAAATTAATTGATGTGTATGTTCACCCGGTCAGCAACAGTACCAGCGTAACTATCAGGGTTATCATAAGGGGTGACCTGGATGCCAGTGATGTCCACCATAAGGTAAATGGCCTGCTGTCTGGCATTGGGTGTACGTTAAGGTGATGCAGGTTCGATCTGGCAACTGTCTTAAAATGCTGCTATTTGGCAATCATAGTTACCAAATATTAGTTATTTTGGCAACTACGATTACCAAAATGTTTATCATTTGGTAATTGTAATAACCAAATGTGAGATTTGAAGAGCTATCAAAGGAAAATCTATGGTGGAAGTTTGGCAGCGAGTTCCAGAGATACAGACTATTATCGAGTATCTCGAACTGTTCAGGAACTCCCTTTTAGCAGATATGCTGAGTTACTACGATTTCACAAAAAAAACTCCCCGTTTTAAAGGGGATAAAAAAAATATTATTTAAATCCATTCATTTTTTACAGTATCAATTCGCTATTATCTGGCAAGGAGGGCTTTACTGCCAGGAGGTTCGCTGTCGGGCTGGGGTTGTAGGCTACAGGTTCTATTGGTGTGGTGGTCAGGGCGGTGAAGGTTGGGTTAATATCCAGGGATGAGGGGCTGGATGCTTTGGATAAACTGGCACGCGGTTGGGTGTGCCATCGCAACGTTTGACTTGCTGTTTTTCCGAAAGTGAATTTTACCCATCAGATCCAATCAAGACAACGCCAACGACTTATACACAGCATCAATCGGATCCTCATAAAATGATATCTGAAACTTACTAAATAAATCTGGCGGCACTGTTGACATTTTCGATGCTGCTGATATTGGGATCAGAACTTTCTTAGCTCCAGCATCCATGCAAACCTGCAAAAGGTCAGATAAATTGTCTATACTACTAATAGAACCACCAATAGTTATTGTACCCAATATTACAGTTTGTTCTTGTACTGGCTTCTCTAAAGCACCTGAACATAAACTAAGAAAAGCTGCCAGGGCAAGGTCATCAGACATTCCCACGCCTGTCAGGTCTTGCACATGTAAATGGTAATCTTTTTCTTTTGTTGAAATACCCTGACTTACTGATTTTGCATTTGCCTTGAAATAGTTAAATGCGGTTTGAATAGCTTCTTTAGCTTTTGGACTTGAACCAAGACCTGATTTTTCATATTTTCCAGAACCTGAAACAACCTGTAATTCTATCTTGTATACACCAATCTTGCTAGAAGCAGCTCCAGATACTGCGTAAACCTGTCCTGGTTTTGTCATCCCTGCAGGAATGATCTTACTTCCACCGCTTTCCGGTACCGTTACAAAATGTTCACTCATGTCTTCATTGTCGATATATGAGAAATTGACATCGAAAAATTCAATCCCGCCGATTTTCTTTAATTGCTCCTTAACCCTTCTCCTACCCACCATGGCATATTCAAGTATCTCTTGTGCTTCCTCTTTTGATATGTTCTCATCAGGGTATATCAGCTTCATTAAACCAGAAAATGTTTTTTTCACTGCAATGACATCTCTCTGGTTCAGATTATTTCCAAGCTTGAAATAATTGAATATATTGTCACTGAACGACCTTTTCCTCATTTCTCGTAAGAATTCAGCAAAATAATCGACAATAAAGCCATACCTGTCAGTGAAGTGTTCTGGCCTGAACTTTGGAACTTCCCAGCCCGGCAAATAATAGTGGATCCTGTCAAAAAATGCACTGTCATTATTCATTGCTTCTGGAAATGGTGCAAAAAGATGGAATGTTTTGAGTAATGATGATATGCTCTGGTTAACATTGCCAACAAATACAACGGATGCATTTGCATTTATCTGGTCTTTTCCCCTGGCAAAGGAACCGGATGCCATATAATCTTTAAGTATCTGTATCCCATCTTTATCTTTGAATTTTATCCCTGCAACTTCATCAAAGGCGACAACATCCCACATCCCTACAAGTCCTACCTGTCTTGTGCTCATATTGTAGAATAGGTTTGCGACTGTGGTTTGTCCGCCAGATATCAATATTGAGTTAGGGGTTATTTCTTTGTAGACGTGAGATTTTCCCGTACTTCGTGGTCCGAGTTCACACATGTTGTAATTGTTTTCAATAAGGGGCACAAGCCGTTCCAACAAATGCCATTTAGCCGGATATTCCAATTGTGTGGGTTCCATTCCGATGGTTCTTAGAATGACGTCTATCCATTCATCTTTTATAAAATTCTGTCTTTGTTCTATGAACTCGTCTATGCCCATGTTTGGTATCTGTATGGGTTTTAATCTGTCAATCACAAATGGGGATGGAAATGATTCTGTTGAATATTCAACCTTGATGATACACCAGATGCCACCCCCAAGGAGCTTATCATATGTTTTAACATATTCCGGTTCAACTTCTACTTTTGTAATCCCAAGATTAGAGAACACTGCTTCATAGACATCACGTTTTTCATTAAGCCGGACTGTTATTTTATCGATTATTGTGTAGTATCCGGTCTCTCGTATTTTTGATTTGATAAGTTCAGCTTCATCAGGGCGCACGTAGTTCTCTGATAATATATTTTTTACTTTCTTGACGCCTTCCTTGATAAGGTCTTCATCATCTGTGGCGCAGTTTGACCCCAAGAGATATTCTAATACATAGACCGGGACATTGTGGCCTACCTTCATAAGTTTGGTGAGGTCTTTTCTTACGACTTTTCCAGGAAAATAGGTGTTTAATTTATTGTCTATCTCGGTGCCTGAATCTATGTCTGCCATTTTAATCTGCCCTGATTTATTGAATTGTTGAATTTATTAGAAATCATCTGTAATTAGAATGTCTACCACAACTGGAATCTCAAATATTTCCTTTAGCAATGCCTTTGGATTGTCGTCAATTCCTATTAAATTGTAAGTTCTATTCTTGATATCGCTGCTTATGGTTAAGATTACTTCCTGGATCCTTTCTTCTGGTTCATCAGACGTACTGTCTGCAATCACCAGTTTTTCGTCACTGACCTTCTGTCCATCAGTGTCATACAAGGCAAGCTTGAAACTCAGCGGCTCACGTTTGTCGGTCACCTTTCCTGTTTGTAGTAATTTTACCTTAAAGGTGCTGCCGGTTATTTTTTTATGGTAATCTAAGACTGTGACCTCCACTTTGCCGTGTTCTATCCCTTTTCTATCAAGGTCTGACTCATATTTATTTTGGTTGTAAACAAGGACTGGTATCACAATCTCCTGCAATGAGGCCCCACCATGGACATAATTCACACCTCCGCCTTGTGATTTGAAACGCAGGTCTGCTAATGGAACGTATATATGCATTTGCTTATCAGAATCTATTGTTGGAGCCATATTGAATTTGTGTATATTTCGTAGTGTCACATCCTGTTCGCTCATGATGAAACGCTTTTTAGCCTCGATGATCTTGCTTTTATCAAAATCCTGTGTTTCAAGTTTATCAACATTTTCGAGATGTTCTCTTTTATAGATGAAACCATGGTCTGATGTGACTATGATCTTTGACACGTTGAGAGATCTCCCCAGAAGTTTGATCATCTTGTTAATATCCTGTATAGTAGATTCCACTGCATTGAAGACATTATGTTCTGAAGATCTATTATCTCCCGTTTCGTCAATCCTGTTGTGATAGATGTAAATTACCCTTTTTTTGGTCTCATTTCTTGCATCTTCTCTTTTTAGCTCCATGAGCTCATCGAACTTAAATACATTAGAATCGCTGACACTATTTGACAGGATCTTGCCCCTGTTTTCAGTTGCCTCTGAATCAATTCCATCCACAAAGATGTGATTGTTCCTGTATTCGAGCTTATTATGTGGAAGAAGGCTTGCCATTCCAAGCTTTGTGTATGATGGAAGTGAACTTGCCATTGCTTTTAGTTCGATAGTGCCTATTGTGCTTTTATTGATCACATCTTTTAGTTCGACTGCTGTTTCGTATCGCAATCCATCTGATATGATGACAGCTACTTTGTCCCTATCATTCTTTCTAATGATATTATTTACATAGATATCGTAAAATTTGCTCTGGTTATCGATGAGTTCGATGTTCCATGTATCTTCAAGCTCTGAGCCGATCAGGTCGCTCCATCGGGTAAGAAGTTTGTCAAGCAGTTTGTCATAACGATTTTCGACCATATCCTTAATATCTTTTTTGAGTATCTCTTTCTCAGTGTCCTTATCAAAGTGGTAATAGAACTTGCGGTAGTAGTAATCGATAAGATAATACCGGTTTATGTAACCCTTAAATAGTTCATTCAGGCTCTGCTCATTGATGCCTTCGTGTTCAATCTCTTTTGAGAACTGGTGGAGCTTAATAGCATTTTCAAGAGCACAATAGATGTTCCCGTATATTTGATACCAGTGTTTTGTTTTTCTATTGTTGATCCATTCAAGGTATTTTTCGAAATCATTATTGCAATCGGCAAGTTTCGTAACTATATTACGAATGATATTCTTGTCAAAAATGTCGATGGATTCGGCTTCAAGATAGTCTTCTACTTCGTGTTTGTTGAGCAGTGATGTCAGGCTTTCTTCAAGTTTATGCTCCTCGGCTTCAATCAATTGTTGGCAGTAAGCATCAAAATCCCGGGAGTCTTTTGAATGGTCCATCCATCCCCTGATAAATATCTCACATTCGTTGCTCTGTCTGTTGATATATTGTTCATATGATTCCAGAGCGACACTTCCATTTCTGTCGATGTGAGTAATTATGAAGCTCATGAATAATTTTTTTAGAGTGGGATGTTCGGATAAAAAGCCAAATCTTCGGCTTATCATATCCCATAAAGCATTCTCAAGGCCTAACTTTTCGATATTGCCCCATATTGTGTTCTCTTCTTCATTGAGTGAACTCATCAGCAGTTTTCTTACAATCTCTTTATGGTCAATAGCGGAAGAGCCTGAAAGTGCAGCAAGCATACCTAATATAATTTTTTCTTCATTCCAGTTTTTCTGATCAAATCTTTTGAATGCTGAAACCCTTTTTTTATTATCAAAGAATCTGGAATATGCTTCCAGTATTTTATCGAGGTTGTAACCTTCAATACCAAGTTCACTTTTAATATCTGATATCTTGCTGTTCTCGAATTTGGATGAATAAAGTTGTATATCAAGCAGCCAGTTGGATTGATCGTCTCGTTCTGCTTCAGGTGAATATATGAGATAATGCGACTCTGTGTCGTCTTTTTCAAGGAGCTTTTTAGTTTCGAAGAAGTTGTTGTTGAGTATGTGGAGATTTATGTTTTTTTCAGAGAGAAAGGATTTGATCTGCTCAAGTTCTTCATCATCTTCAACTGTCCGGTCCTTATCATACCAGAATACAATCTTTCTTTTCTCGTAGTCATCCTTGACTTCGAATTTTTTAAGTATGCTCTGGATTGTCTTTTCTATGTTTTGCATATTTTCGACCTGTATATTGACCTTATTTTGGCGCCTTTGGTATTGCCGCAGTAATGTGTTTAGGAATCTTTTGGCGTATATGTGGCGCTTTTGTGGCGTATTTGGCGTATTAGAGTGTATTCTGTTCCTTTGCCGATAGTACCTTTTTGCTTAAACAGTCCTCTTGACACCAGATCCGCCAGATCTCTTGATGCTGTTCTGTTAGATGTGGCGCAAACTTCCTGGTACTCTTTGTTCATGATCTGTCCTTTTTCTTTGACATACATCACAGCTTTGATTTGTCTTTCATTTAGGTTCAGGCTGCGGAGGTATTCTTCATTGTAGACATCTTTTCTAAACACAACCTGAAACCCCTGATATTCCTTAAATATGGGTTCTGGAAGTCCGGCATCGAGACAGTGTTGTTGTATTTTTTCTATGCCGCTGCCCCATCTTTCGATAAGTTCAGTATCATACAGTACTTCTGCCAGTCCTTTGTTTCGCAATGTTGATGAATGTGGTTTGTATAGTTCTTCCAGTGTGATCCCGTAGGGTAAAAACCCGGGACTCCTGATTATGAGTTTGTCGTCATATATTCGTACTTCTATGTTTGAGAATATCGTATAGTCCCGATGGCAAATGGCATTGATGAGGGCTTCGCGCAGGGCTTCTAATGGGTAATCCCATTTTTGCTCCCGCTGTGGCTTGCCTGTCATCACAAATTCGACATTGATGTTTTTGCGTATGAAGTCCATGGCTTCGTCTATCTGCTCAAAAACGGTGCCAACGATCATCCTGTCATCGATGACAATATTCCCTTTTTTGAACCTTCCACAGTGTATCGCAGCCTGGGAAATGAATTTATTTGTCTGTCTGGAAAATAGAAGAATTGCTGCCCAGGTAGGTTGTCCTTCAGTTATGAGGTTCATTTTCTCAAGAACCTGTATTGGCTCTTCATCGTCGCCCACTTTTTTTCTGCCTGTTTCCCTGGCTTTCCTGATGTATCTATTTACGTTGTCGATATCAATATCTTCAAGGCTGGCATCTTTTGCAGGATATTTGTCCCAGCTCATTCCTGTTGAGTGCAGGTGCATTTGTGCCACTTCCTGCGCACTCATGGCACGATTGCTGCTGTCTACTCTTTTGAGGCATCTGCCTTTTTTTGATATGGGTTTGATTGGATTTTCTTTTAACTTTATTGCGATGATGGTCTTTCCACTGACCTTTATTTGTTCGATTTCGGGGATTATGCGGGGGTCTGTGCTCTTGGATATTTGATTTGTCCAATGGTTAATGGTTTCTTTTCCGATTTTGATGCCCTTGATGTTATTTTTATCAGATACGCCTATGAAGATTATGCCGCCCTTTGTGTTAGCGAAAGCTACTGCTGATTCAATGGTTTGCTCATCGAATTTTTCTTTGAATTCGACAGTGTTGGATTCTCCGGTTTTGATGAGGTCTTGTAGGTTCATATCTGTGTTGTAGAATTATCTCATATTGTTAATTCATCGGAAATGGATGATTTAATTTCTATGGAATATGACTTTGAACTGTTCGTTCTCTTTTTCTTCAATGAAATCAACAGTTATTCCTGCTTTTTCGCATTCATGAAGAATTCTCTGGATACCTGTTCCTATCCCTCGATAGGGTATATCTTCAATATCCTTAAGCATGGAAACTAAGATTGGGTTACGCTCGATGTGGATTCCCACTTTTATAGATTCCACATTGACCGTATTGGGTAAAGCTCCCGGACTTATGATCTCAACGCGATTGTCAAAGATAAATATCCGGATATTACTGGAAATGAAATAATTGCGATGGACTATTGCATTTATAAGGGCTTCTTCTAAGGCAATTTGTGGAATTTCAAGGATGCCTGTTGTGTTGAAGTGTTGATCTTTCTGTACCCATCGAAGATTATTTATCAAAAATGACCTGCTGGCTTCGAAGACTTTGGATATGTTACCGCTGATGTCCCGGCTGTCTTTATATTCACTTACAGCAGGGGAATTTCCTGGAAATAGAACTGCTTTTATAACAAACTGCGGCTTTTTTTCTTCTGGTTTTTTACCAAATGCCAGAAGACCAGCAAGTGTCAATTTATCATCTGCCATTAGTTTTAGATTTGACATTAATTTCTCAAGCGAAATGTTGAGGTTTTCAAGTTTTTCGTTTGTCCTGTGCTCATAAAAAGACCTAAACAGATCAATATTGATATCGCTTGAATTTGTGCCCTCGACCGGCATTTCATCCGCATAAAGGTGCCCTGAGGATTGGAGTAATCTCTGTATCTCTTCCCTTTTTGCTCTTCTTTTATCTGCCCCTGTTTTCACCCAGATGTCTTTGCCGTTTGCCATATAGAACTTATTCGACCCCATAGGTACGCTGATAACCATGACTATTCGGTCCTGGTATTTTATGTTTTGAGTGGTAACGTTGACCTGTGGGTCTATCTTTTGGGAGCATGTACCGGATACCCATTCATTTAATTTCCGGACCTCTTCTTTTTTTAGTCCGGTGATCTCCCCATCATCGGACACTCCCACTATGATATTCCCTCCATTTGAATTACTGAAGGCACATATCTCAGCCGCTAATGCGTCTATGCTCTCAAATCGCTCTTTGAACTGGGTCTGTGAGTCTTCACCCATTTCGATGAGCTCTAAAAGCTCTGTGGTATCCATTGATGATATCTCCTTCTCCTTACATTTGTTATGGTTTCTTCTGTAATATCCGCATCATATAATCTTATATTTATATACTGTGTAGTTTCTCAATAAGTTCATAGTTTTCAGATATCCCTGCTACTGTATTGTAGTCGATTCTACACTGGGCGCTCTTGAAGTAACTGCTATGTGAGTATGTCTCTCCATTTTGTTCTCTTCGATCTTTTTCATCCGAGACATTTTTCCTGACAATTTCAACTGCATACTGATATCCGTCTTCAATATTATTCTGTGAAAAATCCAACTGATTTGCCATCAGGTATTTGTATAACCCATAGCTTAGAAGCTCATCGCTGTGCTCAAGAAGATCATCAACATCTGTCCGGTTCTTTTTCTTCTCGACAACCAGTTTCATTATCCGGTAACTGTTGTAGATCTGTAGGTATACAGGTGAGTTTTTATCACCATCAAAAAGTGTTGCCAGAGGATTTTCCTGGTTCGTGGCATCAAATACTTCTTCCAATACTCCAGATATGGAGTTTTTAGCGATTTCAGGTTTTTCGTAATATGTTGCATACCAGAATTTAATTGCTTTTTCACTTGTTATTGATTCATGCATTTCTTTGCTCAATTGGTTGGTGAAAATTTCTCCTTTTTTTGAGATATATGCAATACCTTTGTTTTCAAAGAGTAATTTCACATATTTCTGGAAATCTTTATTGCTTATCTTGTCCCTGAAATTGATGGAGGTCTGGGTGTTTGTGGCTTCAGTTATTTTATTTACAAGATCTTGGTCTTTTGTTTCGTACAGACGAACAGTAATGTAAACATCATCCAGTTTAGTTTTGTCTTTCTCATAGATTTCATGTATTACTTTTGTCGTCTGTAGACCATTGACTATGACCGGATTTACAACCGGCACGATATATTGACCTGCTTGTTGATTTGAAGGTATTTGCATTTCATCGCACAGGATAGTAATACCATTGTTTAAGAATGGGAAATAGATTGATTCAGATGTCTTATCCAGAGTCTCTTTGATCTTGCGGTTGGTCTTATTGTATCCCAGAAAACCTCTGATGTTTTCTGAAAACAGTTTGTATTCAGTACCATTTATTTTAATCTCAAGGTCAACCAGTTCACACAATTCCAGTGCCTTCATCCTGAAATTAACGGCTTTGACGTTCAATATTGAAAATGAGATCAGTGCCTGTGGCTCTTTTGGCGATATGTTTGACTTTTCTGCATTAAAGGTGAATTTGACTTCTTTTCTTTTTCTATCACTTTTTATTAAATTATCAATACGCTTATCCAGTTCATTGGAGTCGAATATTGCTAAATTACCATACGGATCATTATATGATTCGAACAGGTCTTTGTTAGCAGCATATTTTGTATCTGCTACATCTCCATTAAAGATAAAGTTCAGATGATGGTCTATATGATATCCTTTCTTTGTTATTGAAATGTATTCGTCAAGTTTCGGCATCAATCCTTCTGTATTGGGTTTGTCTCTCCGTCCCTTTTCAAAAACCTCTGCAAAGTCCTGTTTCAATTTCTCTAACTGGTTTTGTGAAAGTTTTGGTGAATTTTTGCACTGGAATATTTCCATTACGTAGAACCCATCCTGTTCATCGAAGTATATTCCATCAATTCCCCCATCAGCAGAGCCTTTAATTATAACGTCAACATAGATTTCGTCAAATGTCTTGTCGAGTATGGCAGCCATTGAGAATATCTCAAATGCACTGTCTTTATTGATGTTGAATTTTCCAGCAATCTTGTCAAGGTAGGTGTTGATGAATAATTCTTTGTTGCTCATGGAAGTGTCCTCTGTGGTTCTTCTGTTGTCATGATGGAGATGCATTCTGAACATTGGAGTTCGATATTATCTTCATTTCTTCTACAAACTGTGATGGATCATGTGTCCGTAAGCCGTATTTTGTTTGTTTGAACTTTGTATAACTAATGTAGAGTTTTTCTTTGGCTCTGGTTATTGATACGTAACAATTTCTACGTTCTTCTTCTAAAGCCCGGCTTCCCTTTTTCGCTCTAAAATCAGGATAAATCCCTTGATTCATGGATATCAAAAATACATAACCAAACTCAAGACCTTTTGAAGCATGAGCTGTTAGTAATGTCACCCCTTTATTTTGTGTTGTGTTTCTTGGATAAAATGAGATATAGTTAAGAAAATCTCTCAAATCTCGTTCTTCATTTTTTCTATCACGGCAGTAATGTGTATAAGTTTCTTCAAATAACTCGATGTCTTCAGACAAATCATCATCTAAATTATCACTTTCAATAAGTATGTCTTTCAACATCGCATAGTAATTATAAAATTCATTTTTTTCAGATTTGAATTTATTCAGCACATCCACAATAGGTTTTTCAGCATATAGTTTGGCATATGAATCAATAAAATTCTGCAATAATGTTTTCTCATCATCTTTGTTAAGTACATAACTATAGTCAAGATTTAGATATTCACAGATATAATACAGATGAATCTTGTCATCTTCATTAAATATTAACCTCATAAGATTTATAATTAGATTCATCTCCCGTGTTATATATCGATCTTGACCCATAGGCACATAAAATGGTACGGAAAGACGTCCCAATTCGTCTTGAATTTTTTCAAGAATATATCGATTTCTGGAAATTACGCATGTCTCGTCATAATGATTTAAATCTTTAATTTTGTTACAAACAAATATTGCTTCTTCATCTTGATTTTCAAAGCAATTCATTTCAATTGACTGCTGTGTACTCTCTTTAGTTGGAATTAGATCTTCTTTCGATTTTATCCTATGTTTATTATGTTTAATCAGATTGTTAGCAGCATTCAGGATTTGTGAAGGGCATCTATAAGTCTCGTAAAGTTGAATTGTTTTAGAATTATATTTTTTTACTAATGAATCAAGATATTCGAATTTAGCATTGTTCCATTCAAATATTAATTGGTCTTCATCAGCTACAATAAATAAATTGTTAAAATTATCTCCGCAAAGGTTAGTTATGAGTTCAAACTGTGATTTATTCGTATCTTGCCCTTCATCAATCAAAATATACTTGTAAATACGTTGCACTTGTCTCAAAATAAACGGTTTTTCACTCAATAATTTGTTTGTATAAAAGATTATATCTGGAAAATCCAACACAGAAGATATTTTCAACTCATCGTTGTAAATTTCATACATTAGTTTAAAATCATCGGGCATCATTTTCAAATGGGTTTGTGCCCTCTCTTCAAAGGATAATTTATTCTTCAATGTTTGAATTTTATAATAATACGTTGGTGCTGACTCTTCGATGATCATAGTGTCTTTATATTTATTGTATAAAATTGCTGAGCTTATATCTCCTGCGAGCTCTTTTTCCAATTGTTTTCGAATCCCGCCATTTAATAACTGAATGTAATCTTCTGTGGAATCATAGATAACAAAATTCGATGGAATTCCTATGTAATCGCCATATGACCTGAGGAGATCATGACAAAAACTGTGATAAGTTCCTACAAAAACTCTTTTTGCTTCATCACCAACGAGTTCCTCAATTCTTTCTTTCATCTCATTTGCTGCTTTATTTGTGAAAGTTAAAGCAAGTAACTTGAAATGTTCCCCTTTCGATTTATTTAATATGTGAGAGATTCTTCGCGATAAGACTGTTGTTTTACCTGCACCTGGTCCGGCTAAAACTAACAAGTTGCCTTTATCATAAGTAGTAGCTTTGAATTGCCTTTCGTTTAAGCCATTTAGTATTTTACCCATTTTCCACAGCCTCAATTGCTTTATCGATTAAATTCTTTAATATATCAGGGATTTCCAGTTCATTTTCAATGACAAAAGATGCAAAATTTTCAGCAAATTTGACCTTTCCTTTGCGATCAATGAATTTATTTAAAATTTGTTTTTCTGAAAAATCATCAATTGACTTAGCATTTTCTTCTTTTTTATCAGACAATTCTTTTTCTAAATCTATTTTAAAGATTTCAATTGTACGATGACCGAATTCATTTGAAATGAAGTCATTGACAATTGTTGTTCCATAGAAATCTATATAATATGATTCCATGTCCATGCCGGAAGGAAGGTATACAATTTGATTTTTAAATATATCATAATCATACCCACATTTTTTAATAGTGTGTTCAAGATCGTGTTTTGTTTTAGATTCAGCATCAGATAGAATATACCACTTCAAATCAAGCGCATCTTTGTTTGCAATCTTCAAAAATGGCGAATATACTTGTCCACCACAACTTATTACCGAAATTCCAAATTGACCTGGAGTTTTTGACTTATAATACGGAAAAAATCTTTCTAACAATACCTTCTCTGTGTCACCTTCACATAATATAAAGATAGATGAGAAAAACAATTCTGTATTTCTATATTGTACATATCTTTTGATTAGAAGTTCTTCATCACGTGTCAAAAATTTAAATGATTCATATGCTGCTTCTGGAAGTCCATATCTAAATTTAAAACTTTGTTGATATTGGGGAATTCTTTTTGTTGTTGTGATGCCATCTTCATTTTTTAGCAATACATAATCATAAATATCTGCCTGATCAACAACGAATGGGGAATGTGTACTTATTAATTTTTGTCCACTCATTTGTGAAATCAGCTGAAAAATCGATCTTTGGGCATGTGGATGCACATGAGCTTCAGGTTCTTCAATGCATATTATAGGCGTAGCGTCCTCATTTTCCACAACTTTAGGCAAAATGAGGTCTAAATAAGCATTGAAAATATAAAATGTAACAATACTTTGAGACCCCATTCCATGCTTTGAAATTGGTAACACTAAGTCACAATTTGATTTTTTAAGGTAGATATTCAATCCATCTAAAATTTCCCAATTTCGATTTGAAAACGCTTTAATTTCCAGTGAATCAGATGAAATATCCACATCAGTTTTGAAACCCTTGAGTTTTTCAATTAAAGTATCTACAGTTTCATTGTCTTTTAATATGAGATCGTTAAGAATTTCAATTTGGTTTTGAATTTCTACTTCTTTATGCTTATAGTCAATACTCTTTTTTAATTTTCCCCAGTAAGATGATTTACTCTTTATCTCTTTGTTTATATCTCTCAACGTTGCCAAAAAGATACAGGGAATGAATGATAAATGATCCCGTGTGACGAATGGAGATTTATGTATTTTTTGTAAGTTTATATCAAGAAAATACCGTTCATCAACATATCGCCCTTTCTCATAATCAAATTTAAATTCATAGCATAATTTAATATAAGCAATTGGATCATCTGGATATATTTCTTCATCATACTGGATTTTATTCTCAAATTTATACTGCACATCGTCTGAAAATCGTTCATCTACTGTTTCTCTCAATTCCAAAACAATTTTGATCGGATCTGACACCTTTGGATTGAAATCATCCTGTATCGCAAAAAAATCATCTTCTGAAGGTACATTTTTGCTTAGATTGAGTGCATAATTTATTGCTTCTAAAAAAGCAGTTTTTCCTGAATTGTTTTGTCCGATAAGAATATTGGATTCTGAAAGATCTACTACTGTATTTTTATGACTACGAAAATTGTAAATTTCAACTTTACTAATATGCACTTTTGCACCTCTTCATATCCATTAAATTCTTATCATCAAATTTAATCATTTTTCCCCATCAAGTATCGGTCTTATTTTATCTAACAATGGATTTAACTTATCATTTCCTTTGCATGCAGCTTTGATAAGCATATCTTCAGCTTCTTTTTTCTTTAGACCGGTCATTTTCGCAAACTCAAAACCAATGTCGTGAGATTCAGATAATGTACCCAATTTTTCTACGTAGGTTCGTACAGTTTCAGTGTTATCTTCACCTAAATCATCTTTTAATAATTCAATACGATCATCATTGTTAAATATTTCTTGGAGAACCCATTCCTCAGGTGATAATAAATCATCATAAAGCCGAATGCAATTTATTGTGGTAACATCTGATAGCATACCATTTTTCATTTTTTTGTTTAAATCATGTTCTGTAACGTCACCATCAAAAACACCTAAGTATTCACTAGGCCATTTAGCTCTCACATGAGCAACACATTGTTTTACCACCTGATCCCATGAGCTACTACTTATGCCTATACAACTAATTCGTTTCCTAAGTTCTGAATTTAAAGCTTTATAAATTATCCTCTCTGCAAATGAATCTTCGCAGTATATTGTTAATTCAGAAAATATCTCACCACTTAAAAAACCCATTGCATATCTAGTTGTAGGATATTCTATTATATTGTGCGTATCAACACCGGTACGTTGGATCAATATTCTTGCTTTTTGAGGAACATTGTCTATAAATGTATATGAGTGACTTGACACAATTACTTGGAATTTGTTCTTTAGAGTTATTTCAAGTAGTTCTTTTGCGAATTTGCGTTGCGCTTCAGGATGTAGTCCAAGTTCAATCTCTTCAATAACAATCAATGAACCACTTGGGGCTTCCTGTAGATAGTAAAGTAATTCTAAAAGAATATCTTCACCCGCCCCCATATTAAAACTAGTATAACTTGAACCATATTCACAACTTTGTATTGAATGTTTCTCTGCTTGTGTAATAGTAGCCGCAGAATATTTTCTTCCTAATATTTCACAGAAGATTTTTCTGAAATCATCATCTAATTTGACGATTTTATGTTGAGATCTATTCACTCTAAAATGGCCTCGAAGAACATTTCTTTCAATTGCTGGAAGAACACGGGATGCACCAAAATAATGAACTGGTCTCTTGGGTCGTGTTTTATATTTCATCCATTTATTGGTTTGTTTCCTGATTGTTTTAGCTTTTCTGGATTCAGGTAGCTCACCGCCATCATAATTCCAAGTGATTTCAACTCCAGTAATATCTGGATCCGCATTACCTTTAAAAAAGAAATCCACAAAAGTATAATAACTATTTGAGTTTTTCTTGTTATAATTACGTGCCTGATAACTGTGATGATTGTCAGGAGAATGAAATGCTAATGCAGATAAAGCCAATAATGTCGTTTTACCACTACCATTTTGACCACATATTACAGTCAAAGGATAGTTAAAGGTCACATCCAAGTCCGTTATTCCACGAAGTCCAGGAGAACCTTTTATAGACATTCCTTTTAACATTGGATGAGGAGAATCTGTACTTAAATTGTCCCACCACCCCATTAATTTCTTTTCAGTATCATTGAGTCTGCGTCCTGGCATATTTTATCCCCTAATTAATGAAATGAATAATGTTCCGGCTTCAATCATACCTTCCCCACCAACCCCTCAAACTTCGCATAATTCACCTTCACCCCGTCATCAAGATCAATATCTATATACTCAAGCGCCTTATTATTCAACACCGCATCATAATCCATAAGCTCCTCCACCTGCTTCCCAAGCTTCCCCTTCTCCGCAGCAGCTTCATCCCCCAGCATCCCGATCCTCGCATCCAGTCTCGCCTCAAGCTCAAGCAGATAATCCGTCCTCATCTTAGCCAGTGTTTCCCGATCATACCTGTGCATATACACCAGCGCATTGAACCCCCGCCCCTTGCCTGATGTAAAGAGCCAGTAGATGGGCCTCTTCTTGTACATCTTGACATGATCTTTAAAGAACGATTTCAGGAAATAGTCCCGTATCACTTTCTCAGGCGACCCACTGCCCTTCTTCGACTTCGACAGTGCCCCTGCAATAAATTCAAGGTTCTCGGCAAGACTCTCTGCCCCGAATATGGCTTTGAGGAATTCCCTGAACCTGGACACGATGTCGTCTGTGAAATATTCATCCTCAAGTATAGGGATGATGTTGTCGTCATCCGGCATGAAACTCGGCTCAGGAACCTGTTGCAGATAGTCTTTAATAGTCTCACCCTGGTTAGCTAAAATCAGACCCGGCTTGTCCAGTGAGTAGCGACCGAACATACAGCCTACTAAATATGAGATGAACTGCTTAATTGTATCAGTTAGCATCAGCACCTCCAGTTCTTCCTCGCTCTTCTTACCATTGTAGCGATAATGCGGGTTGCATGTCAGCGTGATCTCAGAAAGTGGAACATCCGGTGTTAGTTCATCCTGCAAGCCGTAAGCCTCGATGAAAACACGGTTGTTCTCTTCCTCCAGCCGCTGCATTTCCAGCGTCATCTCCTGCCAGTGAGCACGGAGCTTGATATAGGTTTCATGGAGGGTTTGTTGGCGGTGTTCAGATTGCAGGAAAGGGAGGGTAATGAAGTCCCATGAAGTTTCGTAGGAGTCCCAGTCGGATACACTAATTTTAATCACATTTGATGAATTGTCACTAATTTCACTATAGAATGATTCATCGAAAATAATTGGAATATTCGATATATCTCCGACTTGAAAGGTTAGTGTGGGATTTAAAATAGTTAAAAACATGAAGGTGATTTTTGAATTTAATAAACCAATTAAATAGTTTTCTTCACCATTTTCTAAAAATATTGCCGGTCCCGCATCACTAAATATTGCCCCACTTTCCGTTATTCTAAACGATATTTTTGAACTACTTATTCGCGACCAAGTAATACCAAGCCTAAAAAAATATTCTGTGTTAAAAATCCTTCTTGACCAATGTGCAGTTTCAGGGTCTTTGGGATTGTTAACCACAGCATTTTTGATTTCTTCGCCATCGTTATAATAATTTAATACATATTCCTTGTTACCTTGCCACTTTCTAAACTCGCCCCCTTTGCTATAGGGGTAATATTTTTTTGTAGATAGTTTAGCTTCGGTTAAATCTTTTGAATTTGTTTTGAATTTATTTATCTCAATTTCAAACCAAAACCTTAAGAACCTATTATTGTCTGTTGAGGACATACCAGATTTTGGTGGACATATTTCCCTTAATTTCTTTTCTTGTTTAAATATATCTCTCACCCTCTCACTAACCCAATACGCAAGCGGTGAGCCTGAGATTTTCTTGAAATCAGCCGCAGAGGCGCGATAGAAATTGGGGACCGGGTTATTCGATGAATTATCAATGCTCATGGGTTGATCCCTCTTCGAGAAGTTGGCGCTGGTTCATTAAGTTTTCAAAAACATCACTGGGCATGCAATGAATTTGCAGGCTTTCATCAGTCACACGAGCACGGGCACGACCATCAGGATATACGCTCATTCCCCACCTCCTTGAGCCACAAATTGTGACTTTATCCGTGATCCGACTTCAGCCGCTAAATCTTGGTGTCCTCTGTGATTTGTGGGTGCTA